>PVML01017646.1_pt1 | contig 132808 bp, 112 predicted proteins | sample 1853371 | NCBI WGS metagenome assembly PVML01 (sample SAMN08533508, study PRJNA380276) | Human gut metagenome, whole genome shotgun sequencing project. | isolation source: participant 1, chromium library | host: Homo sapiens | collected 2017 | reverse complement strand
ACTTTTTTATGTCATAGGAAACTTCGTCCTATGACACAAAAAACGCTCCGCGGGATCGCACTGCTAAAAAAATGTATTGACAAAATCCCAAACAAAGAGTATAGTACACTTTAACAAGTGAAACCGATGAAAAAGAGGAGTAAGTTTTTCTTTGAAATCACAGAGAGTCGCAGGTGGTGGGATTGCGATATGGATGGAATTACTGAATGGACTTTTGAGGGCAGACCTGAACCGGAACTTTTAAGTACCAAGTATGGTCTGACGGCTTCCGCTACCGTTACCAGTGCGGCGTATATGTTGGTATACGAAAAGTGGACTATTTGTCAATTTGAGTGGCACCGCGGATTAAGTGAATTCGTCTCAAGCTTGCAAGTTTTGCAGGCTTGGGACTTTTTTTATACTTGAAACAAGGAAAGTCTCCGGCAGCCGACCAACACTCAAAATCAAAAAAACACTTTGTGGAGGAAAATATTATGAAAAAATCAATCAAATCCCTGTTACTGGCTACTTTTACCGCTGCAGCATTAGTTGGATGCTCTGGCAATCAGACAGCAGAAACAACGAAGACTGCAGAGACCGCTGCAGAAACTACTGCAGAGACCACCGCAGCTGGAGCAGCAGATACTACTGCAGCAGAGAGCAGTGGGGAAGCAAAGGCAGAGAACGGCGCTTCTTACACCATCGGCATCGGACAGTTCGCAGCACACGGTTCTCTGGATAACTGCCGTGAGGGATTTTTACAGGGACTTGCAGAGGAAGGCATCGTAGAGGGACAGAATTTAACCGTTCTTTATGAGAATGCCCAGGCAGACGGCGGAATCGCCAGCCAGATCGTAACCAACTTTGTTTCCCAGAAGGTAGACCTGATCTGTGGAATTGCAACGCCAATGGCTCAGAGCGCATATGGTGTTGGCAAGAAGAATGATATTCCGGTGATCTATACTGCAGTGACGGACCCGATCGCCGCAGAACTGGCAAACACAGATGGAACTCCAGTTGGTGAAGTAACTGGTACCAGCGATAAGCTTCCAGTTACCGAGCAGTTAGCGATGATCCGTGAGATCCTTCCAGATGCCAAGACCATCGGTATTATGTATACAACCAGTGAGGTAAACTCCTTATCTGCGATCGAAGAGTATAAGATCGCTGCTCCAGAATACGGATTTGAGATTGTAGAGACTGGTATTTCCACCACAGCAGATGTTCCGTTAGCAGCAGATTCTCTTCTTTCCAAAGTTGACTGCGTGACTAATTTAACAGACAACACCGTAGTAGCATCCCTTCCGGTGATCTTAGACAAGGCAAATAAGTCAAATGTTCCGGTATTTGGAAGCGAGATCGAGCAGGTGAAGATCGGTTGTCTGGCAGCGATGGGACTTGATTACATCGATCTTGGCAAGCAGACAGGTAAGATGGCTGCAGCGGTTTTAAAGGGCGAGAAGAAAGCAAGTGAGATGGATTTTGAGGTGATTGAAGAGGCTGCATTCTATGGAAATGAGAAAGTAGCAGAGAACTTAGGTATCACTTTCCCAGAAGACCTTACATCTTCTGCAAAAGAGCTTTTCACAGAGATTACAGAATAATCAGAATTTAAGATGTACTCCTGGAGTTTTCCATTTCTCAGACGGTGGGGAAGATTCCAGGAGTATATAAGTAGTAGTTAGGAGGATATCATGACACTGTTTATCGGAATTTTAGAAGAAGGACTGATCTATGCGATCATGGCATTGGGAGTCTATATTACTTATAAAATACTGGATTTCCCGGATCTGTCGGTGGACAGTACCTTTCCAATGGGCGCGGCGTTGACGGCCTCTGCCATATTAGCAGGCATCAACCCGGTTCTGACCTTATTTCTTGCCTTTGGCGCAGGGGCACTGGCAGGCTGCGTGACGGGTCTGATCCACGTCAAATTAAAGGTCAGAGACCTGCTCTCCGGTATCATTGTCATGACAGGACTATATTCTTTAAACTTACGGATGGCTGGAGGCCGCGCCAATGTGCCGATCTTCAGCCAGGAGACCATTTTTGAAAATGGATTTCTGAAGTCGGTGGTTCCACAGAATCTGACCCCATACACGGCGGTAGTCATTTTAGCGGTGATTACCCTGGTGTGCAAGGTGCTTCTGGATCTGTATCTGAAAACCAGATCCGGCTACCTGTTACGGGCTGTTGGTGACAATGAGACTCTGGTCACTTCCTTAGCAAAGGACAAAGGAATGGTCAAGATCGTTGGTCTGGCTATCGCCAATGGCTTTGCGGCGCTGGCTGGCTGTATCTACTGCCAGCACAAAGGGTTTTTCGAGATTTCCGTAGGAACCGGTACCATGGTCATCGGTCTTGCCAATGTCATCATCGGAACCCAGTTATTGAAGCGGTTTTCATTTATCAAATCGACTACAGCTGTCATCGTCGGTTCCATCGTCTATAAGGCCTGCGTTTCCTTTGCCATTTCCAAAGGAATGACCTTTGGACTGGAGGCCAATGACTTAAAGCTGATCACAGCAGTATTATTTTTGATCATTCTGGTTGTCAGCACGGAGCGGAGAAAGAAGGTGAAGGAACATGCTTAAATTAAACCATATCAACAAATATTACAATGCGGGTACGGTCAATGAGATGTGCCTGTTCCGGGATTTCAATCTGTCCATCGAGGACGGACAGTTCGTGTCGGTGGTCGGAAGCAATGGCTCTGGTAAGACTTCCATGCTGAATATCATCTGCGGAAGCATTCCGGTTGATCAGGGGACCATCGAGATCGGCGGTGTGGACATCACCAATATGCCGGAGTACAAGCGTCAGCGGCGGATCGGCCGTGTGTACCAGGATCCGGCCAGAGGAACCTGTCCGCATATGACCATTCTGGAAAATATGTCACTGGCAGATAACAAGGGTAAACCATTTAACCTTCTTCCGGGAACGAACCGCCAGCGGGTAGATGACTACCGGGAAAGCTTAAAATCTCTGGGACTTGGACTGGAAGATAAGATGAATGTAAAGGTGGGGGTGTTATCCGGTGGCCAGAGACAGGCCATGGCGCTTCTGATGTCTACCATGACTCCGATCGAGTTTTTGATTCTGGATGAGCACACGGCAGCTCTGGATCCGAAAACTGCAGAGGTGATCATGGAGCTGACGGATAAGGTGGTAAAGGAGAAAAAGCTGACTACCATTATGGTAACCCACAATCTGCGTTACGCCGTGGAATATGGAGACCGCCTTCTGATGATGCATCAGGGACAGGCGATCATTGATAAGGCAGGCAAAGAGAAAAAAGAGATCCAGATTGATGATATTCTGGAGAAATTTAATGCCATTAGCATTGAGTGTGGAAACTAAACGTCAGCGGTGAGCCGTGATGGTGCTGAACGGTTGCGGAAAATGGGAAGAAATGGAAAAACATGAAGAACAGATAAGGCGGCAGCTCCTGTAGATGGGGTCTGCCGCCCTGTTCTATCAACGGAATTTATTGAAAAAATTTGCAAATGGCGTTACGGTATCGTTCAAATGGTTGATCGCCTGATTCAGTGTATCGATATCGATGGAATTCAGCTGATTTAAGGCGTTCTGGACAGAATCTTCGCTGGAAGAAACCAGATGGTCGATGTCGGAGATCATACCGCCCAGGTCAGCTTCTGCCAGGTCGGAGGTGATGGTGTCTAAATCCTCCATGATCAGGTTCAGATTCTGGAATGTGGTATTGGCCTTCGGAATCAGGGTGACCGCTGCATAGATCACGATGATCAGAACCAGGATACTGCAAAGCGCAGTGATCTGGGACATGCGGTACTGCTTTTTGGCGTATTTTTCCTGACCGGCATTCGAAGCTTCGATCCGCTCCATCATAGCTTTGAAATCTTCTTCATTTAAGGTGGATCTGTCTGGGATTTTATCTGGCATATGGTTCTCCTTTCAAAAAGGTTCAAAAAATGTGTGAGAAATCTTCTGGTTTAAGTATAGCGGAGTGTGGTATAATTGTCCATAAGGAAGCAGAAAGGAATTGTTATTTATGGAAAAAATGCAGATCAGACAGGCAAATATAGAGGATCTTCCGCAGCTTTTGGCATTATATGACCATGCACGGATCTTTATGGCAGAACATGGCAATCCGGCCCAGTGGGGAAAAAACTACCCGTCTGAGGAGCTGGTTGAAGGAGATATCCGGAATGGGAACCAGTATGTGGGGGTGGCAGATGAAAGAATTGTGGCAACGTTCTTTTACTGCCCGATGGAAGATCCGGATTATCAGGTGATTGAGGGGGCATGGCTGAACGAAGAGCCTTATGGTGTGGTACATCGGATCACCTCCGATGGAACCGTGAAGGGAGCGGCATCCGCATGCCTTACATGGGCCTTTGGGCAGTGCGGCAATCTGAAGATCGATACGCACCGGGACAATGTGGTGATGCAGAATATGCTGAAGAAAAATGGTTTTCAATCCTGTGGAATCATCCATGTCCAGGATGGATCAGAACGTCTGGCATATCAGAAGACGAAGTAAAAGTATAGAATATAAAGGTAGAATATAAAGGCAGTAAACAAAACGAGGAGGGGTTAACATGAAACGTTCAGAAATCAACCAGGCATTAAAAGAGATGGAAGCCATGATCCGGGAGTACCGGATCGCGTTGCCGCCATTTTGCAATCTGACACCGCAGGAGTGGCAGGGCATGAACCATGAGTATGATGAGATCCGGGACAATATGCTGGGATGGGATATCACAGATTATGGTCTGGGGCGGTTTGACGAAGTGGGATTTTCTTTGATCACATTGAGAAATGGAAATCCGAAGAAGAAAGACCAGTATCCGAAGCCTTATGCGGAGAAGCTTCTGTATATCAAAGAAGGTCAGATGGCTCCCATGCATTTTCACTGGTATAAGATGGAAGACATCATCAACCGGGGTGGCGGCAATGTGCTGATCCGTGTATACAATTCCACACCAGAGGGTGAATTTGCGGATACGCCTGTGACAGTGCATTGTGATGGACGGGCTCATACGGTACCAGCGGGAACCCAGGTGCGGCTGACTCCAGGACAGAGCATCACCGTTTTCCAGAATATGTACCATGATTTTGAACTGGAACCAGGAACTGGTCCGGTGCTGTTGGGAGAAGTTTCCATGTGCAATGATGATGAGCATGACAACCGGTTCTATGAGCCAATCGGAAGATTCCCGGAGATCGAAGAAGACGAGCCGCCTTATCGCCTGCTCTGCAACGAATATCCAAAGTGGGAAGATGATTAGATAAAAATATCCTCGTTACTGATCAATTTCAGCAGCGAGGATATTTTTATCTCAGTCGAGAAAATTCCCACTTCTTTTAGACCATCAGCCGTTTCAGATCCTCATAAAACTGTGGATAAGAGATATTCACACATTCTGCTCCCAGAATCTCGGTATTCCCTTCACTGCAAAGGGCAGTGACAGCAAATGTCATAGCGATCCGGTGATCCAGCTTACTGTCAATGACGGCGCCATGAAGTGGTTTGCCGCCGCGGATGATCATGCCGTCCTCAGTTTCCGTCACATCGGCGCCCATGGCGGTCAGATTGCGGACCATCACATCGATCCGGTTGGACTCCTTGACTTTCAGTTCAGCCGCATCCTTGATCACGGTCTCGCCTTCTGCAAAGCAGGCCATGGCGGCGATCATAGGCAGCTCATCGATGAGCGTTGGGATGATGGCTCCGCCGATGACCGTTCCATGTAAATCTGAGGATCGTACCAGAATGTCAGCAGTCGGTTCACCGTCACCTGTGGACGCATTGACAATAGTTAAATCAGCGCCCATGTCCCTGCAGACCCGCAAGATGCCGTCTCTGGTGGGATTGATACCTACGTGCCGGATCAGGATCTCAGAATTGGGGATCATCAGACCCGCACAGAGAAAGAAAGCAGCAGAAGAAATATCCCCCGGCACCTGGATCTTGTTGGCGAACAGCTCTTTCGCAGGCTGAATGACGGCGGTGGTTCCCTCGGTTCGGATGTCAGCGCCAAAGGAGCGGAGCATGATCTCGCTGTGATTGCGGGAAATGTAAGGCTCTGTGACCCTGGTTTCGCCCTCTGCGTAAAGTCCGGCTAATAGAATCGAGGATTTTACCTGGGCGGAAGCTACTTTGGAAGTATAGTGGATGCCGTGCAAAGGACTCCCCTGGATGAAAAGCGGTGCGCAGCCATTGTCGTGGACACTGGTGATGCGGGCACCCATCTGGGAAAGCGGCTCCATGATCCGTTTCATGGGGCGTTTCTGGATCGAAGCGTCTCCGGTCAGCGTGACATCAAAGCTTTGGGCGCTTAAGATGCCGCTGATCAGGCGGGTGGTGGTACCACTGTTGCCACAGTCTAAAACGGAGTTCGGTCTGGTAAGTCCGTGAAGTCCGCGTCCATGCACCAGCACGGTTTCACCCTTATTTTCAATAGAAATGCCCATTTTCTGGAAACAGGAAATGGTGGATAAACAGTCCGCGCCCTGCAGATATCCGTGGATCTCTGTGGTTCCCTGGGCGATGGAGCCGAACATGACGCTGCGGTGGGAGATCGATTTGTCTCCCGGCACCTGGATCTGGCCTTTTAAGCCATTGATTCTGGAAAATTTCATGATGTAATCCTCACGATCAACTATTTTTGATTAATTCATAATGATATTTGGCCAGCTGGGCCCATGCGGCTTCCATGGAGTCCTTATCATAGAAGGAGATACGCAATGCTCCCTCGCCATGTTCCCGGTTGTGGTTGATGCCGATGTTTTGGATGCTGATGCCCTTGGACGCCAGAATGACAGAAAGGGTGGAAATGGAACCGACCTCGTCCACGATATCCACGGTGAAGGAGTAGTCCGGAGCCAGTGCACCCTTGGATTTCTCGGAGAAAGAGCTCCGATAGGTGCGGGAACTGTCAAATAACTGATAGATAGCCTGTCCGTTGGCATGCTCGATCTGCGCTAAAGTTTCGGATAAGGATGCAATGTAGCGACGCAGCATTTCCGCCAGATTCTGGCGGTTTGTCATGCAGATCTGCTCCCACATCTCAGGGGAAGAGGAGGCGATACGGGTAATGTCCTTAAAACCTCCCGCAGCCAGCCGTTTCATCATCCCATCTTCCCCATCAGAATCTTTTACCAGATTGACCAGACTGGACGCCACGATATGAGGCAGGTGGCTGATGGCAGCGGTCACCTGGTCGTGATAGTGATAGTCTAAGACAATGGGGATCGAGCCAATGGTATTGGCAACGTCCACAAGCCGCTCTACATCCTGGTCGGATGAGGCGGCAGTTGGAGTAATAATATAGTAGGCATTCTCTAACAGATGGTCTGTGGAGTTTTCATATCCGGTTTTTTCGGAACCAGCCATGGGATGACCGCCAACGAAAACCTGTTCCATGCCAAGGCGGGTTACCGCCTCATGAATGTCCGTTTTCGTGCTGCCAACGTCAGTGAGAAGGGCGCCGGGCTTCAGGTAAGGGCGGATGGAGGAGAGATACTGGGCATTGTATTCCACGGGTGTACACAGGAAAATAAGATCGCACTGCCGAAGCTCTTCTCCGATGCCGTCTAAGATCACATCAACGATGCCATCGGCTTTGGCCTGCTCCAGCCTGGAACGGGTCCGCATGTAAGCCATAATGGTGGTATCCGGATTGGCGCGCTTGATCCCACGGGCGATGGAGCCGCCGATGAGACCAAGCCCGATAAAGGCAATAGTAGAGTCTGTCATCATGGATTCGTTAATTCCTTCCTGCTAATTGTTTGTATGGTTTTAATTCGTTCATCAGTGCATCAAACTGGTCGAAGGTCAGAGACTGCGGACCGTCAGACAGGGCACATTCCGGACATGGATGAACCTCTACCATGATTCCATCTGCTCCCACTGCAACAGCAGCTCTGGACAATGGGGCGATATAAGCCCGTACACCGGTAGCGTGGCTGGGATCAATGATCACTGGCAGATGGCTCTTGGAGCGGATCACCGGGACAGCACTGATATCCAAAGTATTTCTGGTGGCTGTCTCGTAGGTGCGGATGCCGCGTTCACAGAGAACGATGTTTGGATTGCCTTCGGAAATGATATACTCAGCGGCATTTAACCACTCGTCAATGGTAGCAGAGAGGCCACGCTTTAACATGACCGGAACACCGGATTTACCTACTTCCTTTAATAATTCGAAGTTCTGCATATTGCGGGCGCCGATCTGGAGCATATCGACATATTTGACTGCTGTCTCTAAGGCACGAAGGCTGGTAACCTCGCAGATGGTGTTCAGACCAGTCGCTTCATGAGCTTCCTTCATATATTTCAGGCCCTCTTCCTCCAGACCCTGGAAAGAGTAAGGGGAGGTTCTTGGTTTATAGGCGCCGCCACGGAGGAAGGTAGCTCCCGCTGCTTTTACAGCATAAGCGGATTTTAACAGCTGGTCGTGATTCTCGATGGCACATGGACCTGCCATAACCGTGAAAGTGCCAGGCCCGATGGTGGTGTTGCCCACAGTGATCACGGAGTCTTCCGGATGGAACTTTTTATTGACCAGTTTATAGGATTCGGTGACATTGACGATCTTGTCAACGCCCTCGGAAATCTCGATGTTGGAGTCATGAAGTCTTGTCTTATCGCCTACCACACCGACGATGGTGACCTCATCCCCCTTGGATAAATGAGCCTGCAGACCTTTTGACTCGATCAGGTGCTTTACTTTTTCAATGGCTTCCTCAGAAGCGTTTGGTTTCATAATAATGATCATATTGGTAATCCCCCATATTCGTATATTAGTGTTCTGTTCACCGCTTGGTATTTCGTTCGTCCGATGCTATGATCGAAACCGTTGGCGTCATATCATGACGGATCAAAGCTCTTGTTCATCATTGTAAGTCATCCCTACATTCTTGTCAATACTCTATTGCTTTAAAGTTTGACACTTTAAAGTATATAAGAATTCAAAATCTTCTTGAAATGTGGATATTTTCTATATAAGTGGGAGAAAAATAGGGGGATTCATTCAGATTGTCTAAGATGAATGGAAAATTTATTGGAATTTTATTGTAAATTCGCACAAATCACTTGAAAAAATGCGGAAATTTTAGTACAATACCATCAAGATATTAATTCGGACAACAGGAGGGCATTACTATGAACGTTTATGGAACAAAACAGATCCGAAACGTCGTGCTTCTGGGACACGGCGGGGCCGGCAAGACGACGGTCGCTGAGGCACTGGCGCTTGTGACCGGAGTCACAAAACGTATGGGCAAGGTAGCAGATGGCAACACCATCAGTGATTATGACAAAGAAGAGATTAAACGCCAGTTCTCCATTTCCACATCCCTGATTCCGTTGGAATACGAGGGTGATGATGGCCCGATGAAGATCAACATTCTGGATACACCTGGATATTTTGATTTCGTAGGGGAAGTAGAAGAGGCCATCAGCGTTGCAGATGCAGCGATCATCGTAGTAAACTGCAAGGCAGGTATCGAGGTTGGTACAGAGAAAGCATGGGAATTATGCGAGAAGTACCGTCTGCCGAAGCTGATTTTTGTGACCAACATGGATGATGACCACGCAAGCTTCCGTGAACTGGTTCTGAAATTAGAGAGAAGATTCGGAAGAAGCGTTGCTCCGTTCCAGTTACCGATCCGTGAGAATGAAAAGTTTGTTGGTTATGTAAACGTGGTAAAGATGGGCGGACGCCGTTTTACCAATTTAAGTGATTATGAAGAATGTGAGATTCCGGAGTATTCGAAAAAGAACCTGGGTATTGCCAGAGATGCTCTGTTAGAGGCTGTGGCAGAGACCAGTGAGGAGTATATGGAACGTTACTTCTCCGGTGAAGAATTTACCTTAGATGAGATCCAGGGTGCGCTCCGTGAACATGTGATAGATGGCTCCATTGTTCCGGTGCTGATGGGTTCCGGCATCAACTGCCAGGGCTTTAAGACCTTATTACAGGTGATCGACCGTTACCTGCCGACACCGGATAAGTTCGAGTGCGTAGGTGTGGATGTTTCCACAGGCGAGCGCTTCACTGCAAAGTATAATGATGACGTATCTCTGTCTGCAAGAGTATTTAAGACGATCGTAGATCCGTTTATTGGTAAGTACTCGCTGATGAAGATCTGTACCGGTACTTTAAAACCAGATTCCACCGTTTATAACGTGAACAAAGATGCAGAAGAGAAGATCGGCAAGCTGTATGTCTTGAGAGGTAAGGATGCCATCGAGGTTGCTGAGCTGAAGGCCGGTGATATCGGTGCAGTTTCCAAACTCAGTGTGACCCAGACCGGTGATACCATGGCAGTACGTACTGCTCCGATCGTATATCATAAACCGCAGACCTCCGTTCCTTATACCTACATGAGATATAAGACCGTGACCAAGGGTGATGAGGATAAGGTTTCCAGCGCACTGGCGAAGCTGATGGAAGAGGATCTGACCTTAAAGGCTGTCAACGATAAGGAAAACCGCCAGCTGCTGCTTTACGGTATCGGTGATCAGCAGTTAGAGGTGGTAGTCAGCAAGCTCCTCAATCGTTATAAAGTAGAGATCGAGCTGAGCAAACCGAAATTCGCGTTCCGCGAGACCATCCGCAAGAAAGTGGAGGCCCAGGGTAAATATAAGAAACAGAGTGGTGGACATGGACAGTATGGCGATGTGAAGATGTCCTTTGAGCCGTCCGGTGACTTAGAGACTCCTTACATTTTTGAGGAGCAGGTATTTGGCGGCGCGGTTCCGAGAAACTACTTCCCGGCAGTAGAAAAAGGTATCCAGGAATGTGTACTGAAAGGCCCGTTGGCTGCATATCCGGTAGTCGGCATCAAGGCGGTTCTGTTAGATGGTTCTTATCATCCGGTAGACTCCTCCGAGCTGGCGTTCAAGATGGCCGCTACACTGGCATTTAAGAAAGCATTTATGGAAGCAAATCCAGTGCTCTTAGAGCCGATCGCTTCTCTGAAGGTGACTGTACCGGATAAATATACCGGTGATATCATGGGTGACTTAAACAGAAGAAGAGGACGCGTTCTGGGTATGACCTCCGATCATCACGGCAAACAGGTCATCGAGGCGGATATTCCGATGTCTGAGTTATTCGGTTACAATACCGACCTTCGTTCCATGACCGGTGGTATCGGTGTTTACGAATATGAATTCAGCCGTTACGAGCAGGCTCCTGGCGATGTTCAGAAGAAAGAAGTAGAAGCCAGAGCGGATAAAGTAAAGGCAGCTGAAGGCTGATCTTAGCAGCAGGGGGATGAAATGTTATCGTTCATGTGTTGCATGAGCTATGAAAACGCAGTAACATGTGAGGACAAGTCAGATACATAAGTGTAGAAACAGGTCATGCAGAGATGTGTGACCTGTTTTTTGTGTCATAGGAAATTTCGTCCTATGACACAAAAACGCTCCGCGAGGATGCGCAGTGATTCTGTAAAGAAAATGTCAGCTTACGCTGACCAGAATCACGCGCCAAGTCTCGCGGACGTTCGACTTGAACAGGGTAGAGTTTACGGGAAGATTATGATACAATCATTCACGACTAGGATTTTATGATAATTAGGAGAATTTGACCAATGAGAAATTTACGAAGAGATCTGACCTGGATCGGACTGGCCTATGTGGCATATCTGGTGGTTTCGGCATTAAGCCAGACCGGAACAGCCATGATCACCAGCTGGCTGGTTCCGTGGATCGGACAGGACGCCTGGATGGTGCTTTGCATTATTTTCATGTATCCGCTGGCATTTTTCCTGTACTGGCTGATCATGCAGACGGTGCCGAAGGCGAGACAGACATGGACCTGTCCTATGGGTACAGGATATTTCTTAGGCTGGTTTGTGATCTGTATGGGCGGCGTGCATTTCGGCAGTCTGATCGGGCAATTCCTGATGACGATTGTCAGTGTGATAACTGGAGAGACCATGGTCAATCAGGTGGAAGAAATGATCATGGATATGAGTCTGTGGGCGGTGATCCTGTCCGCTGTGATCCTGGCGCCGATCATGGAAGAACTGATTTTTCGCAAATTGGTTCTGGACCGGCTGGCTGGATATGGCCCGGCGGTGGCGATGTCTGTGTCCGCGCTGGTCTTTGGTCTTGCCCACGGCAATTTTTACCAGTTTTTCTACGCATTTTTACTGGGATTGATATTTGCCTATATTTACCTGCGTACCGGAAAAGTCCGTTATAGCATGATGCTTCATATGATGGTCAACTTCTGCGGAAGCGTGATCCCGATCCTGATTATGCGGGTGGCAGATGAAAATGAAGTGGCAGCTATTTTAGCGTCTGTGACCCAGCTGACCTTCATGGGTGTATTTATGCTCGGAGGACTGATTCTTTTCATCTGTAAATGGAAAGAGATCAAGACATATGTACATGGAAATACGGTGCGTGGCTGGAGAAGATGTCTCATCACCAGTCCCGGCATGATTCTGTTATATGTCTGCTGTGTTGTGCTGTTCTTTTTGTAAGTCTGGTTTATCGTGAAACGATTTTTCAGGCGTATAAAAGGTTGACATGAAACCTGATCTATGATAAATTTATAGGTGATTTCATAAGAAATACGATGAAAAGGAAGAGTAGCGGATCGGAAGCATCCAGAGAGCCATCGGCAGGTGTGAGATGGCAGCGGAAGGTGCGTGAACTGGCCTTGGAGTAGCAGTCTGAAAGGATCACCGGAGTGGAAGTGTCCATGAACGCATGATCTCAGTAGGTGAGCCGGTGTCCGCCGTTACAGGAAGTGGAATGAAAGTTTTCCGCAGAGTGCATGCATGATGCATGAAGTAGAGTGGTACCACGCAGAATTTTAACATCTGCGCCTCTATCGAGAGATAGGGCGCAGGTGTTTTTTTGTGTCATAGGAAAATTCGTCCTATGACACAAAAACGCTCCGCGGGATCGCACTGCGGCGGAGTGGAAGAGTGTCGCTAAGGCGACCCGCCGCAGGCGGAGAATCCTGCGAGCAGGATTCTATTTTATATTATAGGAAACTTCGCCCTATGACACAAAAAACACTCCGCGGGATCGTACTGCGGCAATGTGAATTTTTAGGATTCAAAAGGAGGAAAATCATGGCTGGCTATAATCATACTGCCATTGAGAAAAAATGGAGAGAGAATTGGGAGAAGAACCCGATCAACGTCAACGACGGCAAGAAGCCGAAATACTACTGTCTGGATATGTTCCCATATCCGTCCGGAAGCGGTCTCCATGTAGGCCACTGGAGAGGCTATGTAATTTCTGATGTGTGGAGTCGTTATCAGATCTTAAAGGGCCACTATGTGATCCACCCGATGGGATGGGATGCATTCGGTCTTCCGGCTGAGAACTACGCGATCAAGATGGGCGTTCATCCAGCGATTTCTACAGAGGCAAATATCAAGAACATCAAGAGACAGATCAATGAGATCGCATCGATCTATGACTGGGATATGGAGGTCAATACTACCGATCCTGGATTTTATAAATGGACCCAGTGGATCTTCGTTCAGATGTTTAAGAAGGGCCTGGCATACGAGAAGGAATTCCCGATCAACTGGTGCCCATCCTGTAAGACAGGTCTGGCAAATGAAGAGGTTGTCAACGGATGCTGTGAGCGTTGTGGTACAACTGTAACCAAGAAAAACTTAAGACAGTGGATGTTAAAGATCACCGCATACGCTGACCGTCTGTTAAATGATCTGGACAAGCTGGATTGGCCGGAGAAGGTTAAAAAGATGCAGAGCGAGTGGATCGGCAAATCCTACGGCGCTGAGGTTGATTTCCAGGTAGACGGCAGAGACGAGAAGATCACCGTTTACACGACAAGACCGGATACCTTATACGGCGCAACCTTCATGGTTCTGGCTCCGGAGCACAAGCTGGCGAAGAGCCTGGCGACCGACGAGACCAGAGAGGCAGTTGAGAAATATATCTTAGATTCCTCCATGCGTTCCAATGTAGACCGTATGCAGGACAAAGAGAAGACCGGCGTGTTTACCGGAAGCTATGCCATCAACCCGATCAACGGCGCAAAGGTTCCGATCTGGCTGTCTGACTATGTACTGGCAGATTATGGTACCGGCGCGATCATGTGCGTACCTGCCCATGATGACCGTGACTTCGAATTTGCGACCAAATTTAACATCCCGATCATTCAGGTTATCGCAAAGGATGGAAAAGAGATCGAGAACATGACCGAGGCTTATACCGAGGCAAGCGGAACCATGATCAACTCCGGCGAGTGGAATGGTATGGAGTCCGCAGTGCTGAAGAAAGAGGCTCCGGCGATGATCGAGGCCAGAGGCATCGGTAAGAAGACTGTCAACTACAAGCTGCGTGACTGGGTATTCTCCAGACAGCGTTACTGGGGTGAGCCGATCCCGATCGTTCATTGTCCGAAATGTGGCAACGTAGCGGTTCCGGAAGAAGAGCTTCCATTAAAGCTGCCAGAGGTAGAGAGCTATCAGCCAACCGGTACCGGTGAGTCCCCACTGGCTGCCATCGACGAGTGGGTTAACTGCAAATGTCCTCAGTGCGGCGGCCCTGCAAAACGTGAGACCAACACCATGCCACAGTGGGCAGGTTCTTCCTGGTACTTCTTACGTTACGTGGACAGCCACAACGACAAAGAACTGGTTTCCAAAGAGAAAGCAGACAAATATCTGCCGGTTGATATGTATATCGGCGGCGTAGAGCATGCGGTGCTGCATCTGCTGTATTCCCGTTTCTACACCAAATTCTTATATGACATCGGAGCGATCGATTTCGATGAGCCATTTAAGAAGCTGTTCAACCAGGGCATGATCACTGGTAAGAACGGTATCAAGATGAGTAAGTCCAAGGGCAATGTTGTTTCCCCGGATGATCTGGTACGTGACTACGGCTGTGATTCCCTGAGAATGTACGAGCTGTTTGTTGGACCGCCAGAGTTAGACGCTGAGTGGGATGACAGAGGCATCGAGGGCGTCAGCCGTTTCCTGAACCGTTTCTGGAACCTGGTTCAGGACAGCAAGGACAAAGAGATTGAGCCAACCAAGGAAATGATCCGTCTGCGTCATAAACTGGTATACGACATCGAGCAGCGTTTCAACCAGTTCAGCTTAAATACCGTTGTTTCCGGCTTCATGGAGTACAACAACAAGCTGATCGACCTGGCGAAGAAAGAGGGCGGAATCGACAAAGAGACCCTGCGTACCTTCACCATCCTGTTAGCACCATTCGCACCACATATCGGTGAAGAATTATGGCAGGAGTTAGGCGGAACAGACAGTGTATTCCATTCCCAGTGGCCAGAGTGCGATGAGGAAGCAATGAAAGAGGACGAGATCGAGATCGCAGTCCAGATCAACGGTAAGACAAAAGCCGTTGTATGCGTTGCTGCTGATATCGACAAAGACAGCGCCATTGCAGCAGGTAAAGCGGCAGTCGCTGATAAGCTGACCGGAACCATCGTAAAAGAGATCTACGTTCCAGGTAAGATCATCAATATTGTACAGAAGTAAAAGAAGTAACTGTTTAGCTGGCTTTCATGCCGGGGGATTAAAAACCCCGGCTGGAAGCCAGTTTTTTTGACATCATGCGGAATAATTTCAGCTTTCCCCGGTCAGTGGGAGACATATAACCCACCAGAATTCCTGCCATCAGATCTGTCTCCTGGTCAGTAAAGACCATTCCGTCTTCTTTCGCCTCCAGGGTCAGGGAGAGAAAACGGTTCATCAGCTGGTCTTTGGGCGTTTTCTGGATCTCACAGGCCAGGTGGTCGAGAAATGCCACCTTCTCCGGGTTCATGGTGCGGAGCCTGGGATCGTCTTTCCAGTTTTTTGGTTGATTTGGATTCATTGGAAGCCTCCTTCTGTGCAAAAATGAAATGGATGTTTTTTGGCAAATAAATGGGAAAATATATAAAATTACGGAAAATTATAAAATCAGGAAAATTCGTGAATTGCCTGCATCATTAACATGGCGTTCTCTAACTGGTTCTGCTGTTCTTTGGACAGCAGATTTTTTAGTTGTTCCCAGGGAATACGGGAAAAGGCTGGCTGGCGGCTGGAGGTGGTTGTCTGCGGCTGGGGGATGGCAGCCATTTCCTGATATTGTGCTCCGATGCGGCTGCCCCGGATAAAGTTGCAGATCAGGTCAATGAAGCTCTGCTCATCGGTGCTTCCGTAAGGCTTGATGGCTTCCAGCATATCTAACGTGGAATGAGGAGCCTCCTCTGGAAGAGAACAGATCCCCAGGGCGGCGTTGTCCTCATTGTGCAGCAAGGACATGGTATGCTGCAGCTCCTGGAATTTGATGCTAAAGGAAAGAAATCTCTGTTGGGAAACCTGGAGATAAGGAAGGGCGGCTTTCAGCATCTGGAGATGGTGGTCGCCTACGATACAGTCAAAATCCGTTAATTTGATGGTGGGATCTTCTGGCATGGGATACCTTCTTACAATGCTTTGCTTAACAGTATGAGAAAAGAGAAAAAATTATGCGGGAAAATAAGGAGCGAGGACGCAGGGATGGAAGCGGAGGGCAGCAGCACTTTGCACTCTCACGAGGCAGATTCATAAGATAAGGTATAAGAAAATAATGGGAGAAAGCGTATGTCATTTCGCCTTGTGATAGATGGAAATGCGGTTTATGAGATTGATGAGGATTGTGAGAAGTGTGGGACCAGAGAGTGCCGGTGCGGGAGAAAACCAGGACCGGACGATGGCAGTTGTTACCGGTGTGGGGAAGAAAACCGGGGAAAACGGGACGAACAGATAAAACGAGACGAACAGAGAAAACAAAGGGAGCCCTCCTCATGAGGACTCCCCGTGGGTGCTTCTGCTGTCTAGCAGCAGAAGCCGTTGCCGTTGTTACAGCAGCATAACAGAAGAATGATCCAGATGATATCATTGTATCCGTTGCCACATCCGCAGCTATTATGTTCACAACATCCAAATCCATTGCCGCCTCCACAGCAGCAGAGGATCAGGATCAGGAAGATCAGGTTGCATCCGCAGCCATTTCCATTTCCGTTAGAACATTCACATCCGCAACCACAGTTTGTTGCTGCTACATCACTCATGGTAAAACCTCCAGGAAGATTTTGTTTACACTCCATCTTATGTAGGCCGGCTTGCCAAAGTTTCCAGGAAAATCAGGATTTTGGTGTGATCTGATCTAAAATATTCTGTGAGTCCGATAAAAGCTGTGGATTTGTGGTGTGTTCTACAGCATATTGAAAGTCAGAGACAGCTTCTTCCGCCTGATCTGTGTGGAGATAGCAGACTCCCCGGTTATAGGAGGAAAAATCGGTAAAGCAATCTCCTTCAATGGCGGCAGTGAAGTAAGGAATGGCTGCTTCATAGTCCTCCTCGTCCATGGAAATACTGCCCAGATAGAAATTCGTTTCCGGGAGATAGGAGGTTCCGTTAAGCGCCTTTAAGAGATAAGGCTTGGCATCTGCCTTTTTTTCTAAGTTCATGTAGCAGGAGCCGATGAGGAAATTCAGTTCCCCGTCATCCGGATCGGTGGAATAGTAGTTCAGAAAATCCGTCACGGCTTCACTTATGAAGACCGGGATGGCAATACAGGCTATTTTGCAACCAATCATTATCACATCACCGATGAGGGTGGTTACAATACTTACATCGGATTCCCGGTAGCACGGGAAGAGAAGGATCGCAAGCATGATCCGGAGGCCAGCCTGAAGGGCAGATGGATTCAGACTGCGGACGGAGCCTGGATTCCATCCATTCCAAGATATCTGGGACAGAAAACTGCATAAAGAGATAGAATAAAGCCATATGGCTCTGATTCGATCAAACAAAGAGAAGAGGCGTTTTCAAACCGGGGAACCGGGGCGGAGACGCCTCTTTTTTCTAGTGTCATAGGAAACTTCGTCCTATGACACAAAAACGCTCCGCGGGATGTGCACTCGCGCGAAGAAGAAATATGTCGCAAGCGACCGCGCTCGGCGCGAGAATGTGCCAAGGCACATTCTTTATGTCATAGGAAACTTCGTCCTATGACATAAAAAACGCTCCGCTAAGGATCGCACTGCGGCGGAGCGGAAGAATGTCGCTAAAGCGACCCGCCGCAGGCGGAGAATCCTGCAAGCAGGATTCTTTTTCATACATTGGCCTTTGCTATTGGCGCTTGTCATTGAAGAAACATATACAGTATGATACAATAATATGGATTAAAAAAGAACTTGCTGGCAACAATGAAATCGAAGAAGTGAGGTGGCAGGTATATGAAAATTAAAAAATTGACTTTAGATAACTTTATGGCTTTTGGAAATGCACAGATTGATTGGTCGGATAATATTAACATTATTTGTGGAGAAAATAGCACCGGAAAAACAACGCTTTTAAAAGTAATGTATTCTTTGACAAAACCGCTTAGCAACGAAAATCGAGAAACATTAACAAAAGAGATGGAAGAGCAGCTATTTGTAAGAAAGATTCAGGGGATTTTTCGTCCAGATGAAATGAAAATTGGCAGACTTGTGAGTCGTAGACAAGGAAGCAATCGCACGGATTTTTCGATTGATTTAGAGAAAGAACAAAGAATTTCTGTTGGATTTGGTAATCGGCAGGAGAATCATGCAGATGTTTCTGTTGAGCGTGGTGAGAAAAACGGAAAATACGATGTGATTTACATTCCAACGAAAGAAATGATTTCTACAGTAGAACATTTTGTTTCTTTGTATGATGAGTATCATATTGATTTTGAAGAGATGTATTATGATCTGGCAAAGCTTTTAGACCGTCCGCTTTCCAAAGGTCCTAATACAACAGAACAAAATCAGGTATTAAGTAATCTGGAAGAGATTATGAAAGGACAGATTGTACAGAAAAATAAGAAGTTTTATTTCAAAATAAAAGGCGAAGGCGAATTTGAAATGGGCTTACTTTCTGATGGATATAGAAAACTGTCGATGATTATTTATATGATTCTTTCTGGAAGCCTGAATAAGAATACGATTTTATTCTGGGATGAACCAGAAACGAATATGAATCCTAAAATGATTCGCCCGATTGTGCAGGCCATGATCGCGTTAGCTCAGATGGGTGTACAGATTTTTGTTTCAACACATGATTATTTTATTCAGCAGGAATTTAATATGATTGCGGTTTATCCAGAATTAAACCCTAAAAAATGGATATTCGGTTTATTTCGTTATTTCGAGATGAGAAGACACATGATGTTCAGTATGAGATGAAAAATTCAGCATCTGATTTGGAACATAATGCAATTATGCAGGAATTTGACGCCATGTATGATAGAGAACAGAGGATTATTTATGGAGAATAAAATCAAGGAAGAAAGTGGACTAAAATTTCTTTTTCCCCAAAATGATACAGTAGTTAAATTCGATGATACAAAATACAACGCATACAGTTGTCAATGTGGAAGGTCGAGACAGTCTGGATATTGAGGTGGCACAGAAAACTGCAATGACGGTGGCAGCTTTGACCGGAGCGAAATCTTTTGGAGATACAAAGGACTGTTTGGAGGAATTAAAGGAATACATTCAGTTTCTGTCAAGTGATCGTTTTTCGGATGATTCGAAAAAGAAATATGTGATTTTGTTTTTGGAAGGTGATTTTGGAAGCAGGACAAGATCTAAAAAAATGATAATGAAAGAGCTGCAGGATAGCATGAATAAAAAATTACAATGGATTAACTGCAGGGTGTCTGTAGTTGATTCTGATACATATAATCCCAAAATATTTCGGATCGTAAGTTAAAAAAGCAGCATGGAATGGAGAAAACAGCAATTATGGAAAAATTATATTATGAAGATCCTTATCAGAAGACATTTACCGCCCAGGTACTTTCCTGCGAGCCGGGCAAAAAAGGCCGCTATCAGGTGATCCTGGATCAGACCGCATTTTATCCGGAAGGCGGCGGTCAGCCGTATGACACCGGTATGTTAGGCGGGGTGAAGGTCCTGGAGGTGCATGAGAAGGATGGTCATGTGGTGCATGAGACGGAGGCACCGCTGACCGTAGGCGGAACTGTGACTGGTGAGATCGACTGGCAGAGACGGTATGACCATATGCAGAATCATTCCGGGGAACATCTTTTCTCCGGCCTTCTTCACCGTCATTATGGTTATGACAACGTAGGCTTCCACATGGGCGAGGACGAGATCACCGTGGATTTCAACGGTCCTCTGACCATGGAGCAGGTGGAGGCGTTAGAGCGGGAAGCCAATGAGGTAGTTTATGCTAACGGCCCGATCCGGATCACCTATCCGACTTCTGAAGAGTTAGAAAAACTGGAATACCGAAGCAAAAAGGAACTGACCGGTCAGGTGCGGATCGTGGAGGTCTGTGGGGCTGATGTCTGCGCCTGCTGTGGAACCCATGTGAAACAGGCCGGAGAGATCGGTCTGATCAAGATCTTAGGCTTGATCAATTACAAAGGAGGCGTCCGCATCTCCATGCTCTGCGGAAGAAAAGCCATGCTGGATTACGAGAGGAAGCAGAAGACCACAACTGCCATTTCCGTCCTGCTTTCCGCGAAACCAGACCGTCTGACAGAAAGCGTTGAGAAGCTGAAAAATGACAGCCAGGCCAAGGATGCGGTGATCAACCAGCTGTACCAACGGCTTTTCAAGACTCTGGTTCAGACAAGGCCGGACAGTGAAGAATGGCTTTTTGTAAAAGAAGATAACCTTTCCCCAGTTCAGCTGAGACAGTATTGCACCATGCTGTACGAGCAGAAAAAAGGAAAAGTAGTTCTGGTCTGTTCCGGAGAAAATGAGGAATGGAAATATGCGCTGGGATCAGCAGAAGCAGATATGAGGGAGCTTAGCAGGAGATTAAATGCCGCGCTGAATGGACGGGGCGGCGGAAGCAATCTGATGGCGCAGGGAACGTTCCATGCTGCGGAAGGCGAGATAGAGAAAGCCTGGGAAGAGATTGCAGAAGCATAAAATGGAGTTGACCCAACCGGGGTAAAGATCCGGAGCCAGTGGAAATGCCGGGGTATGCGTCCGCATACCCCGGCATTTCACTCTGTCTACTCAGTCAAAATCAGCGTGATAAACTTTGCCGCCCTCGTGAATATCCACATATCCAAGATTAAACTGATCTTCCATCACATCCACCTGATATTCAAAAAACACATCATCCGTTTTCTTGGACATCAGCAGATAAGAACCCGGTTCTTTGTCTTCAATCTGGTCGCAGATATCTTCATAGATATCCTGTCCATCGATATCTCCGTTATATCCTGTGGCCTTAATGGTCTCCTCAATCATTCGATACAGTTCTTCCATAATAATCCTCCTTAATATCTTTCAATAATGCATAAGAGATCCGCAGTCCTCCGCGTCCGACGCCGATATCGATATCCGGCTTATTGCTTCCATGGAAATCAGAACCGCCGGATGGCAGCAGATCAAATTCCCGCGCAATCTCCCGCAGCTTGGAGCTCTGGTATGGATTCTGGGATGAATGGTAGACTTCCAGTCCACGCAGTCCCTGCTCTTTTAAAGAGCCAACTAACACCCGGATCTGGTCATAGCCCAGATGGTACTGCATCGGGTGTGCCAGACATGGCCATGCGCCGGATGAGGTCAACAGTTTCATGGCCTGCTCCGGAGTGACCACTTCCTTTCGCATGCAGTATTTGCCTCCATACTGCAGATACTTGTCAAAGGCCTTACCCATATTCGGAGCATATCCCTTATCCACTAAAACTCTGGCAAAATGCGCCCTGGTAATGACCGTATCCGGATTGCCGCCGGTCAGATCCTCCAGCGTAAACTGGAATCCGTCATCCTGGAACCGCTTTAACATCACCTCATTCCGCCTGGTGCGGATATCCACCAGATGTTTCAGTCCTTCATTTAACGCTTCCGAATGTTCATCAATAAAAAATCCCAGAATATGGATCTCTGTCGCCTGGTAAAAGCAGGAAAGTTCAATACCGGGGATCAGTTCGATCCCGCACTCCGCTGCAGCCGTTTTAGCCTGGGTGATCCCGGCAATGGTGTCATGGTCGGTTAAAGCCATGGCTTTTAACTGTTTTGATGCTGCATACCGGACCACTTCTTCGGGACTGAGCGTACCGTCCGAGGCGTTGGAATGTACATGCAGATCTACATAATTCATGTCTTTCTCCTCCGTGTAATAGATTTGAAATGTTTTGAAACGCTTTTGAAATGGTTTGGAAACCCTTCGGTAATAGTTATAGTAACACGTTTTGGAAAATATGTAAAATGGGAAAAAAGCCATTTCTTTTTTAAAAAAGTATGCTATAATTGAAATCCGAAATCCAGCATAACAGGATGAATCAAGAATAACACTATGAAGATCGATTGAATAGAGCAAGGGAGATAATATGAGCACAGTTAATCGTTCCAGCGGAACAGGAAGGAGCCGGGACGCAGCCGGAACCACGGGAACCGGCACACGCAGACAGACAGGTGCGGGAAGTGCATCTGGACGCACTGCATCATCCAGGACATCATCAGCACGGGCGACCTCAACAACGCATCAGGCATCAGGCGGAGGCAGCTCCACAGCCAGACATCAGACTTCCACAGGAAGTGCAGCCAGACGTCAGACATCATCAGGCCGCGTTTCAGCTTCCAGAAGTACCTCTTCTTATAGAAGTCCGAGACGACGCAGAAGAGACCCTAAATATGGGGTGATCGCCATTGTAGGCGTGATTTTGATGATCGTGATCGCTTCTGTGGTCTACGGTATGCAGAGCAGCGGCAGGCATAAGCCGATCCAGCAGGAGACAGAGACGGAAACAGTTACAGAAGTACCGGAGACTGAGCTGGAGAAGGAAGTGTCTGTGGATGGCATTTCCATCACCGGAATGTCCAAGGAAGAGGCGAGACAGACCCTGATCGACCATTATCCATGGGCCATGAAAGCCCAGTATCAGGACGATACTTATGAGATCACGAATCTGATGACCGTGAAGATCGATGGCCTGTTAGATGAGATCTACAGCAGTGAGCCAAAGAGCATTTATACATTGGATACTTCCGGTCTGGACACTGCCGTTGACCAGGAGATTGAATCTATGAAGGCCCGTTGGAATAAGGCAGCGAAAAATGGTTCTATTTCCTCTTATGACGCGTCCAGTGACAGCTTCACCTTTGCAGGAGAGCAGACAGGAATTGCGATCAATGAAGAACAGCTGAAATCCGATATCCAGTCGGCGCTGTCAGCCAAGCAGTTTGACAAGGTGATCACCGTGTCCGCCAGTGAGGTCCAGCCGGAATATTCCACGGCGACAGCGAAACAGAAATATAAGACGATTGGAACTTATACCACCAACACCACATCCAACAGCAAGAGAAACACCAACATCCGTCTGGCAGCCGCGGCTTTAAACGGCACGATCGTGGGACCGGGACAGGAAGTTTCTTTTAATGATACGGTAGGGCAGCGTACCGAGGCTAAGGGTTATCAGGGCGCGGCAGCTTATAATAATGGAGAAGTGGTGCAGGAGATTGGCGGAGGCGTCTGCCAGGTATCCACAACGTTGTATAATGCGGCATTAAAAGCCGGTATGAAGATTTCCATGCGCCGTTCCCATACCTTTGAGCCGTCTTATGTGACTCCTGGTATGGATGCGACCGTCAGCTGGGGCGGACCGGATTTCCGGTTTATCAATACCTCCAGTTCCGCTATCGGCATCAAGGCAAGCTATTCCAATCAGACAGTTACCGTATCCATTTACGGTGTTCCGGTTCTGGAGGATGGCGTGACCTATTCTTTGGAAGCTACCAAGACAGAGACCTTTGATCTTCCGGAGCCTCAGTACGAGGAAGACCAGACACTGCAGCCGGGTCAGGAAGTAGTAAAGAGCAAAGGAACCCAGGGAAGCCGCTGGCAGGTAAAACTGGTGGTTAAAAAGGATGGCCAGGTGATCAGCAGCGAAGTCGATCATACCACCACTTATAAAGGTCATAATCCGGTGATCCAGAGAAATACTTCCGGTGTGGTGATCGGAGGAGAGACCGAGAGCGCCGCTGAGAGTACATCACAGACGACGGAGACTACGGCAGCAGCCGAGACGACCGAGGGAGAGGTAGGACCAGGCGTGGTACCGATGACAGCGCCAGCAGCACCAGCCACGACAGCGGCAGAGACTCCCGTTTCTGAACCGGCAGCCAGCCCGGATCGTCAGCCTGCTGATGATGGAATGGTAGCGCCAAAACCGGCAGACTAAACAGGAAGCAGTGGATAACATATGAAAAAAAGGGCAATCAGTTATCTGTTACAAAGTGAACAGGACGGATGGCTCTTTTTTTATTGATTGTATCTAATTAAATACGATATTTTATAGTTTTTTTCTTTTCATTTTGAGAAAATGTTGTTATAATATAGTCAGGTCAGTGTGTGTTTCAGGTCTAACACACACTTAACTGTATGCAATATTCACATTTGTAGGAGGAAAATCAAATGGCAAGAAAAATGAAAACCATGGATGGTAATCAGGCCGCAGCTCATGCTTCTTATGCGTTTACCGAAGTAGCAGCTATGTACCCGATCACACCATCTTCCGTTATGCCAGAGCATACGGATGAGTGGGCAACTGAGGGAAGAAAGAATATCTTTGGCCGTACCGTTCAGATCACAGAGATGCAGTCTGAGGCAGGTGCTGCTGGTGCAGTACATGGTTCCCTGACAGCAGGTGCCCTGACAACTACTTATACCGCTTCCCAGGGTTTGCTTCTGATGATTCCAAACTTATATAAAATTGCAGGTGAGCAGTTACCAGGCGTATTCAACGTATCCGCCCGTGCAATTGCCAGCCATGCACTTTCTATTTTCGGTGATCATTCCGACGTATACGCTTGCCGTCAGACTGGCTGCGCGATGCTGTGCGAGTCCAGTGTACAGGAAGTTATGGACTTAACTCCAGTTGCTCATTTAGCAGCAATCAAGGGCAAAGTTCCATTCATCAACTTCTTTGATGGTTTCCGTACTTCTCATGAGATCCAGAAGATCGAGGAGTGGGATTATGACGATTTAGCTGATATGGCTGATTGGGATGCGATCGCAGAGTATCGTGCAAGAGCACTGAATCCAAACAACCCATCTCAGAAAGGTTCCGCTCAGAACCCAGATATCTTCTTCCAGGCAAGAGAGGCTTGCAACCCATATTATGATGCACTGCCAGCTCTGGTTCAGGAGTATATGGACAAGGTTAACGCAAAGATCGGAACAGATTACAAGCTGTTTAACTATTATGGTGCTGAGGATGCTGAGCAGGTTATCATCGCTATGGGATCTGTTAACGATACCATCGAAGAGACCATCGACTACATGGTTAAGACATCCGGCGCTAAGGTTGGTGTTGTAAAGGTTCGTCTGTACAGACCATTCTGTGCACAGGCCCTGATCGACGCAATCCCGGCAACTGTTAAGAAGATCACTGTATTAGACAGAACCAAAGAGCCAGGTTCCTTAGGCGAGCCTCTGTATCTGGACGTTGTTGCAGCATTAAAGGGCAGCAAGTTCGACCAGTGCGAGATCTTCTCCGGACGTTACGGCTTAGGTTCCAAGGATACAACTCCAGCTCAGATCGTTGCTGTTTATGGCAATAATGAGAAGAAGAGATTCACCATCGGTATCAACGATGATGTAACTGGTCTGTCTCTGGAACTGGGCGCTCCATTAGTTACCACACCAGAAGGAACTACCAACTGTAAGTTCTGGGGTCTGGGCGCTGATGGTACTGTAGGTGCAAACAAGAACTCCATCAAGATCATTGGTGATAACACAGATATGTATGCTCAGGCATACTTCGATTATGACTCCAAGAAATCCGGCGGTGTGACCATGTCCCACTTACGTTTCGGTCATAAGAAGATCAAATCTACCTACCTGATCCACAGAGCAAACTTCGTAGCTTGCCACAACCCAGCTTACGTTCGTAAGTACAACATGGTTCAGGAGTTAGTTGACGGCGGTACATTCTTACTGAACTGCGCTTGGAACGCAGAGGAACTGGAGAAACATTTACCAGGACAGATGAAGAAGTACATCGCTGATCACAACATCAACTTCTACACCATCGACGGTGTGAAGATCGGTATCGAGACTGGTATGGGACCAACTCGTATCAACACCATTTTACAGTCCGCATTCTTCAAACTGACTGGCATCATCCCAGAGGAGAAGGCTATCCAGTTAATGAAGGAAGCAGCTCAGAAGACCTATGGCCGTAAGGGTGAGGACGTTGTTAAGAAGAACTGGGCAGCAATCGACGCAGGCGCTAACGGCGTTGTGAAGGTTGAGGTTCCAGAAAGCTGGAAGAACTGTGGAGACGAAGGTCTGGATTACAAGACCGTTTCCGGCGCAAGAAAAGACGTTGTTGATTTCGTAAACAACATCCAGTCCAAGGTAAGCGCTCAGGAAGGTAACACATTACCAGTATCTGCATTCAAGGATTATGTAGATGGTAACACACCATCCGGTTCTGCAGCATACGAGAAACGTGGTATCGCAGTTAACGTACCAGTATGGCACGCAGAGAACTGTGTTCAGTGTAACCAGTGTTCTTATGTATGTCCACACGCAGTTATCCGTCCAGTAGCTATGACCGAAGAGGAAGCAGCTAACGTTCCAGCAGGAACACAGGTTGTTGACTTAAAGGGTATGCCAGGATACAAGTTCACCATGGCTATCTCCGTACTTGACTGTACCGGATGTGGTTCCTGTGCTAACGTATGTCCAGGAAACAACAGAGCAGAGACTCTGACCATGGATAAATTAGAGAAACATTTAGATGAGCAGCCAGCATTTGACTATGCAGTAACTCTGCCGATCAAGACAGAAGTTGTTGACAAGTTCAAAGAGGCTACTGTAAAAGGTTCTCAGTTCAAACAGCCTCTGTTAGAGTTCTCCGGAGCTTGTGCAGGTTGTGGTGAGACACCTTACGCAAAATTGATCACACAGTTATTTGGTGACAGAATGTACATTGCGAACGCAACTGGATGTTCTTCTATCTGGGGTAACTCCTCACCATCCACACCATATACTGTAAATGCGAAGGGACAGGGTCCTGCATGGGATAACTCCCTGTTCGAGGATGCAGCAGAGTTCGGTTACGGTATGTTACTGGCTCAGAACGCAATCCGTGACGAGTTAAAAGAGAAGGTAGAGAAGGTTGCTGCAAGCGATAAAGCTTCTGATGAAGTGAAAGCTGCCTGCCAGGAGTACTTAGATACATTTGGTATCGGCGCTCTGAACGGTACTGCAACTGACAAGCTGGTAGCTGCATTAGATGGCTGCGAGTGCGATACCTGCAAATACATCGTTAAGAATAAGAACTATCTGGCTAAGAAGTCCCAGTGGATCTTCGGTGGTGACGGATGGGCTTATGATATCGGATTCGGCGGCGTAGACCACGTTCTGGCTTCCGGTAAAGATATCAACGTCATGGTATTCGATACCGAGGTTTACTCCAACACAGGTGGACAGGCTTCCAAGGCTACCAAGACTGGTGCGGTTGCTCAGTTCGCTGCTGGTGGTAAAGAGACCAAGAAGAAAGACCTTGCAAGCATTGCAATGTCCTATGGTTATGTATATGTAGCACAGATCTCCATGGGTGCTGACCCGGCACAGACCGCTAAGGCTCTGGCTGAGGCTGAGGCATATCCAGGACCATCCTTAATCCTTGCTTACGCTCCATGTATCAACCATGGTATCAAGAAGGGTATGGCAAAAGCTCAGACTGAGGAGAAACTGGCAGTTGAGACAGGTTACTGGAACAACTTCCGCTTCAATCCAGCTGCTGAGAAGAAGTTCTCCTTAGACAGCAAGGCTCCTAAGATGGAAGGCTATCAGGACTTCTTAAAGGGTGAGGTTCGTTACGCATCCTTAGCTATGAAGAACCCTGAGAGAGCTGCAAAACTGTTCGCTAAGAACGAGGCAGAGGCTAAGGAGAGATACGAGTATCTGTCCAAGCTGGTTACTCTGTACGGAAACGACTAATTTAGCGATGAAAGTCTCGGACAGTAGTTATGGATGAGTCATGCTTGCATGAACGAATTCATAACTATTGGACGAGCTAAACGGTATGAGCAAGTAGGGCGGTAGCCCGGATTGCGAATGTCGTTGTCAACTGCGGGAGTGCAATAGCACGGAGCAGTTGACTTTCAAATATGAATATAGTTATTTGTGTCCAAACGGTGTGGGGAGCCCCATCTGTTCCGTGAGATTCGCGGGAGAGGTGGGGCTCTCCTTTTTACGTCAACCTCCCGGTTAAAACTCCGCCAATCTTCCGATTTTTGACATCTTGTGCAGAAAAATGACATCTTGTGTACATTTACTTGACATGTCGGTCCGGTTTTTCGATAATAAAAGCAGCGAATTAGCCGAAAATGGCATTTCAGAATAAAGAGCAGAAAAGGGAGATGGGCGAATGAAGAATACACGAAGAGCAGCGGCGGCATGGATGACGATGTCGCTGGCAGTATCGACAGTTTTGGGAAATACGGCATGGGGAGATGTGCTGTGGGAGACAGGGAAGAACCGGTGCGTTCATGTGCATACGGCAGAGTGCTATGGAGATGCAGATGAGACAGCCACCATGTCCCAGACCGGGGAACTGGAACCGACGGAATGTACCCATGTCTGCAGCGTAGAGAGCGGCTGTATACTGGATACAGAAGATCTGGAAAATAACGATGCTGACGCATGGAAAGTGGGAACTCCATCCAATGCGGAAGACACTACAATCAATCCAGGTGGAACGGTGACACCTGCTGTGCAGACGAAGATTCTGTCCTGGACATGGTTTGATCCGGAGGAAAATCTGCTCGATGGCAGGCTGGAGCTGACCGGAATCACTGAGGAAGCTCAGCCATCCTTTACAGAAGTTACCGAGTATTTACCACAGGCGATTATTGCCCAGGTGGGAGACGGTGAAGACTGGGAAGAGAAGAATCTGCAGATCACCAACTGGGTTTGCACAGAGTATGTGCAGGACGAAGAAGGCCGTTGGCCACTGGAAGGTACCTATGAGTTTAAGGCAGAACTGCCTGAGGGGTATGAATTGGCAGATGGCGTGGATGCGCTGGTGGTGGAAGTGTCCGTGGTGGGAGACCAGACGGCGGTGACGGCTAGAGAAATGAGGGCAATTCTTACAGTAATAAGGAATGGAAAAGATGATGCCAGTGTTTATGATAATGAGGAAGACCATTTAACCAGTGCCAATATTAGTGGATTAACGTATCAGAACTTATCAAATGGCAATCATAAATTAATTCTTAATAATACAAATGTGAATTCTATTTCTATACATAGTGGAAACTGGACAATAGAATTACGAGGTAAAAATAAAGCGGAAGTAGATCGTAAATATCTTGGTACTGCTCTTTTTATTGGGCAAGGAGCAGAAGTCGTTATCACGGGTGATGGTAGCTTGACGACTGCTGGAAACCTAATCGGATCTGGCATAGAGGTTGCTGGAAAATTAACAATTCAAAGTGGAACGATTAATGCAAGTGCTAATGAATATAAGGGGGGAAATAAAGCAGATGATGCTAGAATAGCAGGAATTAGAGTTTCTGGAAATGGAGAATTAAATATTGTTGGGGGGTTCATAACTACAACTGGAAGTGGTCGATATGGTGTATTTGTAGGCGGTACTTTTCGGATGTCTGGTGGAGAGTTAACGGCTAATGGAGTTGGTCATCAGGCTATTTTGGTTGATGGCAGAGGTACTGTTGGAACATTTGAACTTTCAGATGGAACAATTAGAGCAACGGAGAATAATGGTACAGGGTTTGCTGTAGCATCAGATAATGTTACGATAAAAGGCGGACAATTAATTGCAGATCGTGTACTATTAGACAATAGAACTATGACGATTGAATCTAGAGGAACTTTAGAAGTAGGTAGGTTGGGCCTCCAAGAAACTGGTAAATTAATAAATAAAGGAAGGCTTATCGTAAATGATGATTATGACGGCGGTGGAACTGTTGTGACTGAAGAGGGAGGAACAATCAGTGGAACTGGAAGTGTGCCAGAAGAGTCGAAAAGGGATCCAGGTTTAATTAAATTCACTAACGATACATTAGAGCAGGAATATACGAATGAGAAGATAGATGTTCAAAATCTTGCTGGAGTTACTAAGCCAAATCAGAATGTAAAGTTATCTTACTCGATTGATAAAAATAAAAGTGATGGAATAGGAACGATCGCTTCTGGAACAGGTAAACTGACTGTTGAAAAGATAGGAACTTTCGTAATTCAGGTTACCACAGAAAAAACTGGAATCTATAAATCAGCAAAACCAGTTGAGATAACATTAACAGTTACACCAGCGAAAATTCCAGAAAGTTGGAAGCTGGAAATCAATCCAATTCGAGATGTGACATATAATGGTTCTACTGGATATAAAGTAGCTACGGTCACAGCGAGAGATATACCAAGTGATATGAAAGTGACGTATGAATATCAGGTAGCAAGGACAACTAAGATTGCTGAGTTGCCTGATGATCAATGGAAACAAACATGTCCTACCATTGCAAACGTAGCAGAGTCTGGTCAGCATGTATTTGTAAGGGTTATAACGGATAACTATGCACCAAAAGTGTTTGCTTCTTCTGAAACAACGGAGATTAAGAAGCGTACTTTTTCATCCGGTGTCACAATAACGATTGAGCCTGATGTCCTTATTTATAATGGCGAACCCCAGATGCCCAAAATTAAGGTGCTTGAGAATTGGGATGGTGCTTTAAAAAACGAGTTGAAAGAAAATGTTGATTACACAATAAGTTTTTGGGAAAAGAAGATTTCTGAAGGAACAGGTCTAAAAATAAAGGATTCAGAAATAAAGGATGCAGGAACGTATGAGGTTCACTTATTGGGAACTGGAAATTACGATAACTCCACGAATAGCGCTACATTTACAATCCAGAAATCTACATTGTTTTTAATGATTAATGGAAACGTAACGAAAGTCTACGATGGCACTGTTGGTGTTACAGATGCACAGAACTTAGCAATTCAACTTGCAACTACGAAAGAAGGAATAAATCCGTTCGATAAGATTTATGTTGATCATGTTGAGTGGGAATACAATTACGCAGATGCTGGAAAGAGGGTTCTGACTGCTCATGACATCAAGATCGCTGGACCAAATGTGGAAAATTACCAGTTAGAGTCAACGAGTGTAAGTTATTATGGTTGGATTGAGAAACGAGATTTCGCATCCATGACCGTATCCGCAGCCCCGCTCACCTACAACGGCACTGAGCAGCAGCCGAAGATCAATGCTTCTGTGGAAACCGGACTTGAAAATGTAAGCCCGGATGCAACATTTACCTATTCTAAGGACGGCGTTAATTACCAGAGCGAGATCCCAGGCTTTACAGAGGCGGGAACGTATCTGGTATATGTGAAAGCATCTATGGCGAATTTCAATGACGAAACGAAAACAGTTGCTGTGACTGTGCAGAAAGCAGCTGCTCCAACCGTATCTGCTATGTCAGAATCATACAGCTACAAAGAGACTGGCGAGAGACAGGTGGCACTGCCTGGATTTCCGGAGGACTGCGGAACCATTGGAAGTATCACGGCGCAGATCATTTCCGATGAGGGACAGATATTAGATAGTGCGGCAGTGGATGGCATGAATCTGGTACTTCGTCTGAAAGGCAGTTCTAAAAACATGGTTGGCAAGACTGCCCAGGTTGTCGTGGAGGTGGAGACTAAGAATTACGAGGATATTCAGATTCCTGTGATCGTGACTCTGACTGCAGATTCGGCTGACAGTAACTCCAACAACAACTCTGAAAATAATTCTGGCAACAATGGCTCCAATAATGGCAATTCCAATGGTGGAAACAATAACGGTTCTAACGGCGGCAGTTCCAGTTCTGACCGGGATCGCTCCGACCGTGACGATTCCAATGCAAGTGTTGTAAAAGTAAGCCCAGGCCAGTCCGGTAAAGTAACCCAAGACAGCCAGAAGGGATACCGGAACGAGGAACAGGGCGTGATCACCGGCGCAAACAACCAGGCAGTGAACGATGGCTATAGCCATTGGATGAAAGACGCTAAAGGCTGGTGGCTCCGCTACAGCGACGGCACCTGGCCAATGGGCCGCGCAGGCGCATATCATTGGGAGAAGATCAACGGCAGATGGTGGGCATTTGGCGCTGACGGCTATATAAGCAGCGGCTGGATCTACGATACCATTTACCAGGGCTGGTTCTATATGGACGAAAACCAGGGTATGCTGACCGGGTGGCAGTTCATCAACGGAAAATGGTACTATCTGAATCACAACTCCGACGGCACCGCCGGTATTATGTATACAAAGCGCCGGACACCGGATGGCTGGTACGTGAAAGAGGACGGCAGTTGGGACGAAGAGGCCGGAAGATAAAATAAATATTTAGGAAGAAAGCATTTCCCATAGCGGAGATGCTTTTTTCGTTTGATGGAAAATATAGAATTCCTCTGTATCTTTTTCTTGAATTTTTTGTTGAATCAACTTTGATGCCAATAGATTACTGATTGTCTCTGTAACTTATATTGTTTCCTGCTATACACAGAGACATTTGAGTTTTAGAAATGTTATCTTTTGTTATAGAAAATTTTATTCTTTTCCTTACATCCGGCTGATAAAATCCTTCAGACTTTCTGCCTTCGCCGCAAGCTTCACCCATGCACTGAGCTTATCCAAATCCTTTTCCTGATCAATCTGCTGAATAATTTCATCAGGCAATGTACCAAGAGGACTTAACATATCCCTTAGCAGCTTAATCATAACCTGGCGACCTTCTTCCTTAGCATCGTCAATGATATCCTGCCACATCATATATTGCCTCTCCTTTCCACGATTTTCCTTAATTTGTCGAATCGTATTCTGAAGCCTGGTCACATATGTATCTCCAAAATCTTCAAAATTTCCATCTTGTCCTGCTCGTACAAACTCCAAAAAAGATACCAACTCTTCAGAAACTTCATCTGGATTCTTTCCTCTGGTGTTTAAAAAGATAGTTTCAGCACCATCTTCTAATATTTTTCCCGTTTCCTTACATACATTCCGAAAACGGTAACGATACTTTCCGTCTGAAAATGGATCAAAATCGCAGATAAAAATCACATAAGTATTTGGTAGGTTTTCATATTTTGCTCCGCTAGTCAAAAGCTCCATATCCATCTGGCTGTGATAATATCTGCTGCGTTTTGGAAGCGCATCTCGTTTCAACAACTGCATCTCCACATCATAATGTGTATTATTCTCGTCTTTTGCATATACATCCAGACGTACTCCCTTACATTTTGGATGGTAGATCATACTTTTCTCTTTAATGACCTCCACCCGGCTGATCGGCATTTCCAACACACGTTCCAGTAACTGACGGCAATTATCATTTTCCATCATCACCGAACCGAACATGTAGTTATCACCAATGGTCAGATCCTGAAATTTTCTGGTTTGTTTCATACAACTCCTCCGTGATACAGAGGAATTCTATGAAATTATTTTATCACATTTTCTATGAAATATCTCCTGTTTTTTTGATTTTCCAATAATTCCATCTTGACAACTGTATGAATCTGTACTATAACTGTATTGAGATAATTAATACAGTTAAAACACATCATACAGTTCATACAGAAACATGGAGAACGGTTGCGGTGTTTGATTCAAAAGGAGGGACTTTATGATCATACTGGATTATCGGGACCGGCGTCCGATCTATGAGCAGGTGATTTCCCGGTTCCAGGAGCTGATGCTGACAGGGGCGCTGGAGAAAGACAGCCAGCTGCCATCGGTGCGGAGCCTGGCCATGGAATTGTCCATCAACCCGAATACGATCCAGAGGGCTTATGCGGAGCTGGAACGGCAGGGATACATCTATTCCATCAAGGGAAAAGGAAGCTTTGTGGCAGACAACGGCCATGTGAAGGAAGCCGGGAGACAGGAAGTGCTGCAGCGGCAGGTGGATCTGGCTAAGGAAGCCTGTGCCCTGGGGGTGACCAAGGAGCAGCTGTGGGAGCAGATCGTCAGGATCTATGAGGAAAATGAGACAGAAAGGGAGGCGTAAAGCGTATGATAGAGGCGAAAAATCTGACCAAACGGTTTGGAAGCCTGATGGCAGTGGACCATATAAATGCCCAGATCCTGGATGGCAGTGTATTTGGACTGATCGGCACCAACGGAGCAGGCAAAAGTACCTTTTTGCGGATGCTCAGCGGTGTTTTGAAGCCGGATGAGGGCTCCGTGACCATCGACGGGAAGGAAGTATATGAGAATGTGGAGGTGAAGTCACGGTTTTTCTATATTTCCGATGATCAGTATTTCTTCAGCAATTCCACTCCGGAGCAGCTGATGAAGTTTTATATGGGCGTTTACCCGAAATTCAATAAAAACAGGTTCATCCATCTGATGGACAGCTTTGAGCTGGACCGGAAACGGAAGATCAATACATTTTCCAAAGGTATGAAAAAACAGGTTTCCGTGATCTGCGGCGTGTGTGCCGGGACGGATTATCTGTTCTGTGACGAGACATTTGACGGACTGGACCCGGTGATGCGGCAGACAGTGAAAAGTATTTTTATAGGTGACATGGAGGAGAGAAATCTGACGCCGATCATCGCTTCCCACAACCTGCGGGAGTTGGAGGATATCTGCGACCATGTAGGGCTGCTGCATAAAGGAGGAATCCTTCTTTCCAAGGATCTGGAGGATATGAAGTTAAATATCCATAAGCTCCAGTGTGTGCTGGTTCCTGGAATGAATGTGGCAGATCTGAAGACTCTGGACATTATCCATGCAGATGCCAGAGGAAGTCTGTGTACCCTGACGGTGCGTGGAACCAGGGAAGAGATCGAGGCGCGGATGGAGCAGTATCACCCGATCTTTGCGGAGATCATTCCATTGTCCCTGGAGGAGATCTTTATCAGTGAAACGGAGGTGGCTGGTTATGACATCAAAAAACTTATCCTTTAAATTAATGGCAGAGGATTTAAAACGGCGTGTCTGGGCCATTGCGCTGACAGTCCTGGCTCTGATCTTTGCACAGATTTTCCCGATTGCGGTCAAGTGCAGTGAATACGCAGAGCAGGCAGGAAAATGGAATGAATCCACCAGAGAATACATGGAGGCGAATATTCTGTCCCTGCTGAAAGTAAATCCCATGGCTGCGGCAGTTCTGATCGGGGCGGCTGTTTTGTGGGCAGTGACCAGCTTCTGTTATCTGCATAACAGTAAAAAGGTGGATTTTTATCACAGCATTCCGGTGAAACGCCATGTGCTCTATATCGCCAATTATTTCAATGGAATCTGGGTGACAGCGGCGGTTTATCTGGTATTTACGGCAGTGACCATTCTTTTAGCCGGAAGATGTGGAATCAGTGGCGGCATTCATACAGGAAGAATCTGGATGGGAGCGCTGATCAACGTGGTATTTTACAGCCTGCTATACACGACGGTATCTGCGGCTATGATGCTGACGGGCAATATCGTGGTAGCGCTGCTGGGAACTGCGGTATTTTTCTCCTATGGACCGGCGGTGGTGGGACTTTCCATGGCGTATATGGACACATGGTTTAAAACTTACCGGGAGACAGCGGTCATCAGTGATCTGTTTGAGAAGCTGCTGGAAAGGACGTCGCCATTTACGGCATATGTGTACGCCCTGGGAAATTTTGGTGAAGGACAGAATGTGACAGGAGCGGTGGTGACAGCGCTTCTGGTGACAGTGGTCCTTGCTGTCGGTACCTATTGCCTGTACTGGCTGCGCCCCTCTGAGGCGGCAGGTAAGGCCATGGCATTTCCGAAAACAGAAAATGTGATCCGGGTTCTGATCGTGATCCCGGTGGGCGTGGTGTTTGGTATGTTCTTCTTTGCGCTGAGAGCTACGGTGATCTGGCTGTTGGTGGGAGCGGTAGTTGGTACGGTACTGGCCCACTGCATCATCGAGATCATTTACCGGATGGATTTCCGGCGGCTGTTTGACCGGAAAATCTATCTTGCGGGCTGTCTTCTGGTGACACTGGGACTTTCCATGGCAGGCTTTAAGGACTGGTTCGGTTATGACACCTGGATGCCGGATACCGGGAAGATCCAGAGCATGGCCATCAATATGGAAGACGATGATACCTGGGTGACTTACGGACAGGTGGAGATTCCGGAAGATGAATCAAAGCAGCCGCATTGGGATTATGGGGATGAAAATGTATATCTGCTGGAACATATGGAACTGACTGATTGTTATCCGGTAATGGAACTGGTGAAAAATGGAATCCAGGTGCAGAAAGAGCTGCGTAAGACGAATGGACGGATCGGAAGCATCTGGGATGTGGAAAGACAGGATGATATCTGGAAGACGATCACGGTGCAGTACCATCTGAACAGTGGGAAAAAGGTCAACAGAACCTATACGATCCGTATGAATGCAGAAGCAGAGGAATGCTGGACCCAGATTTATGACAGCGTGGAATTTAAAATGGGAAAATACCCGGTTTTAAGCCAGAGCTCCCAGGACACCGAAGAGATCTATTTCCAGCAGTATAACCAGGTACAGAAGGTGGAGACCGACCAGCAAATGCAGGAGCATCTGCTGGAGGTGTACCAGAGCGAGTTAAAGGCCCTGACCATAGAAACCAGGAAGAAGGAATATCCGATGGCAACGATCCAGTTCCGTACAAAGAACCAGTGTGAAGGAATCAGTCGTATAGAAAGCCTGAGAGGACTGTCAGACTCCTGGTATTCTGCAGAGTATATCAGTAATCGGTGTTATTATCCGGTGTATCCGTCCTTTACGGGAACGATTGCCCTGTTAAAAGAGGCGGGAGTGGACTTTACAGAATTAAATACAGAGAATGTTTCCGGTATCCAGATCACCTCCTATCCGGAAGGCAACGGAAATCGAAGCAGGACGGTTCTGTATCGTGATGCTAAGGATCTGGAGACATTGATTCCGGCATTAAATTATCAGGATTATGTCTGGATGAATGACATGTATTATGAGCAGACCATTACCGAAGCAAGTGCCAGTGTTCTGTTTGTGGGTCATGATACAGAGGATCAGCAGACTGTGGTGTCTGAAGCAGAGGACACAGAAAACTGGTATCCATTTTGCATCGATCCGTCTAAGCTGAGCAAGGAGCAGAGAATGAAATATCTGCAGGAATAGAACGGCATGTTACTGTACACGGGTAGGCATTTTCTGAACTGAAAATGCCGTATGATACAGTGGTGGTAACAGATTTTGCCGATTTAGAATGCGAAGCATCGGCAAAATCCGTTGCTGTTTGCGCAACGCGTGAACAGCAACAACGGCATTGACATTCCTTTTGAGAAAAGATAAGATAGGTTCAAAGGAGGAATGTTCATATGGCATTTTTTGATGAGATTGGAAAAACTCTGGCTGATAAAAGCCGGGAAGCAGCAAAGAAAGCAAAGGATGTGGCTGAGATCCTGCAGTTAAAGGCACAGATCAGTACGGAGAAGAGCAAGACCAAGGAGCTGTATGCGTCCATCGGCGTGCTGTATTTCAAAAAGCACCGTGACAACGAGAATGATGAATACCAGATGTTCTTCCCGGAGATCGAGAAAACCCTGGCCCACATCGCAGAACTGGAGGAGCGGGTAAAAAAACTGGAAAAAGCAGGAACCTGTCCGGTATGCGGGGCTTCCGTCGGAAAGAATGATGCTTTCTGTGCAAAGTGCGGCGCACCGGTAGAAAACGAAGCGGAAGAAGCGCCGGAAGAGGATGTGCTGGAGACCGATGATCTGAGAAAGCTGGATGCGGTGGAGGAACAGAAAAAAGCAGATTCGGACGACATTTTCGTGGAAGAAGATGGCGGGGACGAGGAAAAGGCTGATGACGGGGAGAAAACCGAATAAGCTGGATTTGCTGGTAAAATGAATGGAAGAGGCAGGAAACCCGGAGAGGGGAACTGCCTCTTTTTGTCATAGGAAACTTCGTCCTATGATAAAAAAACGCTCCGCGGGATGCGCACTCGCGCGAAGAAGAAATATGTCGCAAGCGACCGCGCTCGGCGCGAGAAAAGTTTTACTTGCAATATACCCTATGGGGGTATATAATTATCGTCGTAACTACGAGGTAAGAAAAACATACAGATAGGGAATACTGGTAAAGCTGGTGAAGGGATGAAAAGCGAAGGGATGAAAGACGATAGAATGGCAGGTGATGGAATGGCAGAAGAGCTGTGTTGCTGTCATAAGCATAAGGAACGTTCAGAAAAGGAATACCGGGATCTGATCAACCGGTTGAACCGGATTGAGGGTCAGATCCGTGGAATCAAAGGGATGGTGGAGCGGGATGCGTACTGTCCGGAGATCCTGGTGCAGGTGGCGGCGGCCAACGCGGCGTTAAACAGTTTTAACAAGGTGCTTCTGGCCAATCATATCCGGACCTGTGTGGCAGATGATATCCGGGATGGGAAGGAAGAGACCATCGATGAGCTGGTGACTGTTTTGCAGAAGCTGATGAAGTAGAGAAGAGGTAACTATGAAGGTACTGAATAGTTACGAGAAGAGAAAGGAAGGGCAGAACGATGGAACAGTATATTGTAACAGGGATGAGCTGTGCCGCCTGCAGTTCCAGAGTGGAAAAGGCGGTATCAAAGGTAGAAGGCGTTACCTCCTGTTCGGTAAGCTTACTGACGAATTCCATGGGCGTGGAAGGGACGGCTTCTCCGGAGGCCATCATCCAGGCAGTGGAAGCGGCGGGGTATGGGGCCTTAAAGAAAGGAGTGCCGGGCGCGGCAGCGAAAGCTGGCGGTTCTGGAGGTGCAGGAGCCGCTGGGAATGCGGAAGAGCTGTTAAAGGACCGGGAGACTCCGGTATTGAAGCAGAGACTGATCTGGTCACTGGGATTTTTAGTGGTTCTCATGTATTTTTCCATGGGACATATGATGTGGAACTGGCCGGTTCCGGCGTGGATGGAAGGCAACCATATTGCCATGGGTCTGCTGCAGATGATCCTGGCAGCCATCGTGATGGTGATCAACCAGAAGTTTTTTATCAGTGGTTTTAAGAGCCTGTGGCATAAGGCTCCGAACATGGATACGCTGGTGGCATTAGGCTCCATGGCATCCTTTGGATACAGCACTTATGCGTTATTTGCCATGACCGATGCCCAGCTGAAGGGCAGTACGGAGCTGGTGATGGAGTATATGCACGATTTCTATTTTGAATCAGCGGCGATGATCTTAGCGCTGATCACCGTAGGAAAAATGTTAGAGGCACGCTCTAAGGGGAAGACTACAGATGCGTTAAAGAGCCTGATGAAGCTGGCGCCGAAGACTGCTGTGGTGGTGAGAAATGGCGCGGAGGTGACCGTTGGCATCGACCAGGTGCAGACGGGAGACATATTCGTGGTCAGACCTGGAGAAAATATTCCGGTGGACGGTGTGATATTAGAGGGGAGCAGCGCGGTCAATGAGTCTGCGCTGACCGGCGAGAGTATCCCGGTGGATAAGGAAGTGGGCGATACGGTGTCTGCGGCGACCATCAACCAGTCCGGTTTTATCCGCTGCCGCGCCACAAGAGTTGGCGAGGACACGACTCTTTCCCAGATCATCCAGATGGTCAGCGACGCGGCTGCCACAAAGGCGCCGATCGCCAAAATTGCAGATAAGGTATCTGGTATTTTCGTTCCGGCAGTGATTTCTATTTCCGTTGTAACCATTCTGGTGTGGCTGATCGCCGGTCAGAGCGTGGGATTTGCTCTGGCGAGAGGTATTTCCGTGCTGGTCATCAGCTGTCCATGTGCCCTGGGCCTTGCGACTCCGGTAGCCATCATGGTGGGAAATGGCATGGGTGCGAAGCATGGTATCCTGTTTAAGACGGCAGTTTCCTTAGAAGAGACCGGTAAGACAGAGATCGTGGCTCTGGATAAGACCGGAACCATCACTGAGGGTATGCCGAAGGTAACAGATATGATACCAGCAGGGGGTATCTCGGAAGAAGAACTGTTGACCTACGCCTATGCCCTGGAGAAAAAGAGCGAGCACCCGTTAGCCAGGGCCATTTTAGCGAAAGCACAGGAAGACGGTGTGAAAGAATTGGAGACCGAAGAATTTGCGGCGCTTCCTGGCAATGGCTTAACGGCTGTGGTCCAGGGCGGGAAAATGGCAGCAGGCAATTACAATTTTGTTTCCACCCAGGCTTCTGTGACCTGCGAGATCCGGGAAAAAGCAGAAAAACTGGCAGAACAGGGGAAAACGCCTCTCTATTTTGCAAGAAATGGGGAAATGCTTGGTCTGATCGCAGTTGCGGACGTGATCAAGGCAGACAGCCCGCAGGCAGTGAAGGAGCTTCAGAACATGGGAATCCATGTGGTCATGCTGACCGGTGACAATGAGCGGACAGCCAGGGCCATCGGAGCGCAGGCAGGCGTGGATGAGGTGATCGCCGGAGTTCTGCCGGAGGGCAAGGAGCAGGTGATCCGCCAGCTGAAGGAGAAAGGCCGTGTGGCTATGGTTGGAGATGGCATTAACGACGCTCCGGCACTGACCAGGGCGGATATGGGGATCGCCATCGGCGCGGGAACAGACGTGGCTATCGATGCGGCGGATGTGGTGCTGATGAAGAGCCGGTTAAGCGATGTTCCGGCGGCTATCCGTTTAAGCCGGGTGACTCTGACCAATATTCATGAAAATCTGTTCTGGGCATTCTTTTACAATGTGATCGGTATTCCATTAGCCGCCGGAGTGTGGTATCCTGTTTTTGGATGGAAATTAAATCCGATGTTTGGCGCAGCTGCCATGAGTTTATCCAGCTTCTGTGTGGTGACCAATGCCCTGCGGCTGAATTTATTTGATATCAGAAGCACCAGAAAGGATAAAAAAATCAAAAAGAATCATAAAGAAAAGGAGAATAAAACGATGACAAAGACCATGAAGATCGAAGGAATGATGTGCGGACACTGTGAGGCAAGAGTCAAGAAGACACTGGAGGCAGTAGCCGGGGTATCTGAGGCAGTAGTAAGCCATGAGACCGGAACTGCTGTTGTCACTTTAAGCGGGGCTGTGTCAGATGATGTGCTGAAGAAAGCGGTAGAAGACCAGGATTACAAGGTGATTTCCGTACAGTAAGAAGAGGAAAGTGAAAAATTCCGGGGGCGTCCGAAATCAGGAGCGCTCCCGGAATTTTTTGATCATGTCTACGATCTGGCGGCGGGTGTAGGGCTTTATGATGAAGCCGAACGCTTGCACCTTCCAGGCTTCCAGAGAAAATCCGGGAATGCCGGACAGAAGCACCACCTCCGGGTGTTCCGGAAGGGCGTAGATGGAGGACGCCAGGGTGATACCGCTGATCTCCGGCATGACCACATCGGAGAAGACCAGATCAACCGGATGTTCTTCCACATACTGCATGGCGGCTACGGCATCATCGAAGCTCTGGCAGACGGTCACGCCAGGGATCTCATTTAATAGTTTCGTTAATTTTTCTTTTAATTCTACGGTGTTGTCCACAACGATTGTCCGAATATCCATAAAAACTCCTAATTGGTGAAAATAAATGATTAAGTATAGTATATCAAAAATAAACGGGATTCGCAAAGGAATCTGGTAAATGGGGGAAAATTATGTTATGATACTGTTACTGTACAAGGGTAGGCATTTTCTGAACTGAAAATGCCGTATGATACAGTGGTGGTAGCAGATTTTGCCGATTTAGAATGCGAAGCATCGGCAAAATCCGTTGCTGTTTGCGCAACGCGTGAACAGTAACATGATACTGTTACTGTTTATGAGAGAAAGGAACAAGCATGAAAACCATTACCATTAAATATTTTACCGATAAAATAGAAAAGCTGACTTATATCGACGGGAAGTCCGACTGGATCGATCTGCGGGCGGCAGAGGACGTGGCATTAAAGGCTGGAGAGTTTAAGCTGATCCCTCTTGGGGTTGCCATGAAGCTGCCGCAGGGCTATGAGGCTCATGTTGTACCAAGAAGCTCAACATTCAAGAATTTCGGAATTATTCAGACAAATCATTGCGGCATCATTGATGAGTCTTATTGTGGTGACAATGACCAGTGGTATTTTCCGGCCTATGCCCTGCGGGATACGGAAATTCATGTCAATGACCGGATCTGCCAGTTCAGGATCATGGAGCACCAGCCAACGATCCAGTTTGAAGAGACTGAGAAGCTGACCGGAGCGGACCGGGGTGGAATCGGAAGCACCGGAGTGCAGTAAGGACGGGACTGAAAGTAAGCGAATGAAAGTAAGCAATTGAAAGAAAGCGAAAGTCCGGTAGGAAAGGAATGAATAAGACAGGATGAGAAAAGTGATATGGAAGCAGGGGAGAAAGCTCTGTCTCCTGGGTGTATTGGCGGCACTGAGTATTTTTGCCAGCGGCTGCTTTGGCGGCGGCAAAGAAAAATATACCTTCCGTGAGAATGGGATCGATCTGCTGGAAGCAGGGGATTATGAGGGCGCGATCCAGGCATTTGACCAGGCGCTGGAGGCTTCTGATGGAATGGTTGGCAATTTTGAACTGGATATTTTGAAATACCGGGCGGAAGCAGAGTGTGGAACCGGGGATTATGAGGCGGCGGCGAACACCTATGCTGTGCTGAACCAGGTGGATGGAGAAAGACCGGAGTATCTGGGAAGAAGCTGCCTTCTATATGTGAAGGCAGGGGCTGTGGACAAGGCTTTGGAGCAGTACCAGAGGGCCTATGCCAAGGATCCTGCAGGTGAAACGACCCAGGAAGCGCTTCTGGCTGTGGGACAGGGGCTGACCGATGCAGGACGTTTTGATGACGCTATGGGATTGTATGAGAGCGCCCTGAGCGGCGGCATGCAGAACGCAGAACTGTATAACCGCATGGGATTATGCCAGTTAGATGCCGGAAAGATATCCGATGCGCTGGACTATTTTGAACAGGGACTTTCCATGGCAGACCAGGAGCCGGAGGTGCGGAAGAAGCTGGTGTATAATAAGGCGGCGGCACAGGAGCAGAATGCGGATTTTGCGGGAGCTTTCACTACATTGGAGTCCTATGTGCAGGAGTTTGGCTCTACTGCAGAGATAGAAAAGGAAATGACATTTTTGAAAACCCGATAGGAAAGATCGGATGTCCGGAATCGTCCACGGCTGCAAAAGCAGGAAAATGGGAATTCCGGAAGTGGATTCAGTGATAAAAAGGAGAAAAGCGTGGCAGAGTTATATGAGTTAAAAGAAGCAGAGGAGCGGGTGATCCTGATCGCGGTGCGGACCTGCGAGGAGGATGACACCGAGGCTTGTCTGGAAGAATTAGAGGAGCTGGTGAAGACTGCCGGAGCCGTTACCGTGGACAAGATGATCCAGAACCGGGAACGTATCCATCCAGGAACCTATCTTGGCAAGGGAAAGATCGAGGAGGTCAGGGAACGCCTCTGGGAGCTGGGGGGCACCGGTGTGGTGTGCGATGATGAATTGTCTCCGGCACAGCTGAAGAATCTGGAGGATGCCCTGGATACCAAGGTCATGGATCGCACCATGGTGATCCTGGATATCTTCGCGGCAAGAGCCAACACCCGTGAGGGAAAGATCCAGGTAGAATTAGCCCAGTTAAAATACCGGGCTGCAAGACTGGTTGGTCTGCGCAATTCCCTGTCCCGTCTGGGAGGTGGAATCGGAACCAGAGGACCGGGTGAGAAAAAGCTGGAGATCGACCGCCGGTTGATCCATGACCGGATCAGCCAGTTAAAGGAAGAATTAAAAGATGTAGAGCGTCACAGAGAGGTACAGCGTCAGCAGCGGGAAAAGGCGCATACCCAGGTGGCAGCCATTGTCGGTTATACCAACGCAGGCAAATCCACATTGTTAAACTATCTGACCGATGCCGGGATTCTGGCGGAGGACAAGTTATTTGCGACCCTGGACCCGACCACCAGAAATCTGGAGCTTCCCAGCGGCCAGCAGATCTTACTGACAGATACCGTTGGATTTATCCGGAAACTGCCTCATCACCTGATCGAGGCGTTCAAGAGCACTCTGGAAGAGGCGCGTTACAGCGACATCATCCTTCATGTGGTGGACGCATCCAATCCACAGATGGATATGCAGATGCACATTGTATATGAAACTCTGAAGCAGCTGCAGGTGACCGACAAGATCATTGTCACGGTCTTTAATAAGATGGATCAGCTGGACAGCGATGTGATCCTGAAGGATCTCTCTGCCGATTATCAGGTGAAGATCTCCGCCAGGACCGGGGAAAATGTGGACAGTCTTTTGGACACCCTGGAGGAAATCTTAAGAAACCAGAAGATCTACCTGGAAAAGACCTATTCTTATCAGGAAGCCGGTAAGATCCAGCAGATCCGCAAATACGGAGAACTGCTGTCGGAGGAATACACCCAGGACGGAATTGCTGTGACAGCCTATGTGCCGGCAGAGCTGTATGGGCAGCTGGTGTAACAAAGGTAACTGTATAGTGGCAGATGTGTTAGAAGGAATCCGGAGGTTATATGGAAAAACAGGAGAAAACCAAATACAAGCTGGCGGCGGCCATGAAAGAGTGCATGAAGACGACTCCTGTGGACCGGATCACCGTGACCAGCATCGTGGAGGGCGCTGGGGTGACCAGACAGACCTTTTACCGGAATTTTTTAGATAAATATGATCTGATCAACTGGTACTTTGATAAGCTTGTATTAAAGTCCTTTGAGCAGATCGGCGTCAGTCATACCATTAGGGAAAGTCTGACCCAGAAGCTGGAATTTATCCAGGAGGAGAAAGCATTTTTTACCGAGGCGTTCCGTTCAGATGACCGGAATTCCGTGAAGGAGCATGATTTTGAACTGATTTTACAGTTTTATAAGGACCTGATCGCCAGACGTACCAGCAGACCGCTGGGGGAAGAATTGCAGTTTCTTTTAGAGATGTACTGTCAGGGATCTGTGTATATGACGGTGAAATGGATCCTGACCGGCATGAAGGACACACCGGAAGCCATGGCTGTGAAGCTGGTGGAGGCGATGCCGCCGAAGCTGGCGAAGGTTATGGAGGAACTGGGGCTGGTATAAGTAATATTGCACAAGATTCTTAGTGATTATCAACAAAAATAAAAAGAAAGTGACAGATGGAACACATTGTCACTTTCTTTTTTGATTGAGAATGTTAAAATTATAACATGATGTTGGGGTCAAAAGCTTTTGACCCCTCTGATACCGAATTGCTCTGCACTGCGTGCTCCCGCAATTCTCAAAAACATTCGTAATTCGCTCATTTTTCTTTGAAAAATGGCTACTTACTCATGTTTTTGGCGGGTCCCAAGGTCAAAAATTCTCCTGCAAGCAAGCTTGCGTCGAACTTCTGACCTTTTGACCCTGGTATCATAACATAACAAGTACCGGGAATCTGTCAAGAAACTCTGGTACAGTTCCTACAGGATTGATTATATGAAAAGGAGAGAAACGAAATGGCAAACAGAATCGTATTAAATGAAACTTCTTATCATGGCGCAGGCGCAATCAAAGAGATCGCCGGTGAAGTAAAAACAAGAGGATTTAAGAAAGCATTCGTATGCTCTGATCCAGATCTGGTAAAATTCGGTGTTACCAAGAAAGTAACTGATGTATTAGATGACGCAGGTCTGGCTTATGAGATTTATTCCAATATCAAACCAAATCCAACGATCGAGAACGTACAGACAGGTGTGGCTGCATTTAAGGCATCCGGAGCAGATTATCTGGTAGCGATTGGCGGCGGTTCTTCCATGGATACTGCAAAAGCCATCGGTATCATCATCGCAAACCCGGAGTTTGAGGATGTAAGAAGCCTGGAAGGCGTAGCTCCAACTAAGAAACCATGCGTTCCGATCATCGCAGTTCCAACTACAGCAGGTACTGCAGCAGAGGTTACTATCAACTATGTAATTACTGATGTTGAGAAGAAGAGAAAATTCGTATGTGTAGATACTCATGATATCCCGGTAGTTGCAGTCATTGACCCGGAGATGATGTCCAGTATGCCGAAGGGATTAACCGCAGCAACTGGTATGGATGCCCTGACTCATGCAATCGAGGGTTACACCACCAAGGCAGCATGGGAGATGACAGATATGTTCCATCTGAAAGCCATCGAGATCATTTCCAAGTCCTTAAGAGGCGCTGTTGCCAACACACCAGAAGGCCGTGAGGGTATGGCATTAGGCCAGTACATCGCAGGTATGGGCTTCTCCAACGTGGGTCTTGGTATCGTTCATTCCATGGCACATTCCTTAGGCGCTGTTTATGATACTCCTCATGGTGTTGCCAATGCCATCCTGCTTCCAACCGTTATGGAGTACAACGCACCATTTACCGGTGACAAATACAAATACATCGCAAAGGCTATGGGTGTTGAGGGTGTAGATGATATGACCCAGGAAGAGTACCGCAGAGCAGCCGTAGATGCAGTGAAGAAGCTGTCCCAGGATGTTGGAATCCCGGCTGACTTGAAGGCTATCGTAAAGGATGAGGACGTTCAGTTCTTAGCAGAGTCCGCATACGCAGACGCATGCCGTCCAGGTAACCCAAGAGATACTTCTGTTGAAGAGATCAAAGCTCTGTATCGTTCCCTGATGTAATCGGTGATCCGATACGGACAATGACGCATAATAAGCATGGCATATAGCTATGGCAAATAACGAATCCGCATAGGGAATCTGATTGATTCCTTATGCGGATTTGTTGTTATGCACACCATAAAATTCTGGTGACAGATTTTTCGCGGAGTTTCCGCTATTTTCCACGGATAAGTTTCAGATTGAGATTGAAAGAACGTGCGAAAACGTTTACAATATTTACGAAACCGTGATTCCCCCAGATGAAAGAGAGGTAGCAGCAATGATAGATCAGATCATGGAATATAACAAGAAATTCGTGGAAAATAAAGGCTATGAGCCATTTTTGACCAGCAAATACCCGGATAAAAAGCTGGCGATCTTAACCTGTATGGACACCCGTTTGATCGAGCTTCTTCCGGCAGCTCTTGGTATCAAAAATGGTGATGCCAAGATCATCAAGAATGCAGGCGGTACCATGGTCCATCCGTATGGAAGCGTGGTGAGAAGTCTGTTAGTCGGTATCCTGGAGCTGGGTGTAGAAGAGGTGATGGTCATCGGCCATACAGACTGCGGTGTTCAGGGCATGGATGGAAAGGAGATGCTGGAGCTTTTAGAGAAGAGAGGCATCGATAAGCAGCATATCGACATTGTTCGTCACAGTGGCATCGACCTGGAAAACTGGCTTGGCGGATTTGAGTCTGTAGAAAGCTCTGTCCATGAGACCGTAAAGGGACTGAAAGAACATCCGCTGATGCCGAAGGATGTGAAAATCAGTGGATTTATCATGAATTCGGAGACGGGGCTGTTGACGAAGGTGGAAGAATAATCATACGATAACGAAATCAAAAAACAAAATCCCACAGGAAAAGACTTGCTCTGCGTTTTGAAAACGCAGATGGAACATCTGATCTTGTGGGATTTTTTGTTATCTTTGAATGTTGGATTCTCCGGTCTTCATGATCCGGAGAATTTCTTTTTCATTGACCAGGTTAAAATCATGCTGGATCATCAGCTTCATGACGCTGGCTGTGATGGAAAAATCGATCAGCTTCTGAGGATCAAAACCGTGGATCAGGCTGTGAAGAAGCCCACCGGCAAAGGCATCACCGGCGCCAACGGCCTCTAAACTGTGAACCGTATGGATCGGGCTGTCATAGAATTTGCCATCCTTTAAGTAAATCCCCATCCATTCGCCATCTTCTACGGTGGTCACATTGCGGAGCACGCTGGCTACTGCTTTGCAGCCAGGGTACTGGCGCTGGATCTCCTGCATGCCACGGCGGTAGGAGTCAATCTGGTCGATTCCGTGGGCAACATCGCCATCGTAGGCGTGAATCCCTAACGTGGACTCAAAATCCTCGTCATTAGCAATACATAGATCCACGTAGTGCATCAGCTTTTTCATGACAGACTGGGCCTTTTCGCAGCTCCACATCTTAGAACGGTAGTTTAAATCGCAGACTACCTGGATGTGATGGGCATGACAGTAGATCAGAGCCTCTTCTACAGCCTTGGCGATGGAATCGCTGATCGCCGGGGTCACACCGGAAAAATAGAAGATGCCAATGCCGGACAGCAGCTTTTCCCAGTCAAATTCGCTGGAATCCGCCACAGAAATAGAACTTCCGGCCCGGTCATAGACCACGTTGGTGGGACGGATGTTGGTGCCTTTTTCAAAGTAGTAGATGCCAAGCCGCGGGCCTCCCTTTAAAACAAGAGAGGTATCAACTCCATAACGGCGCAGCTCATTTAAGGCTGCTTCCCCTACCGGGTTTTCCGGCAGTTTTGTGACAAAGGCCGCCTCATCGCCAAAAGAGGCAAGAGAAACTGCCACATTGGATTCTGCACCTCCGTAGCTGGCTTCAAATCCGTCTGCCTGCACGATGCGCAAATATTCTGGTGTTTTTAAGCGGAGCATGATCTCGCCAAATGTAAGTACCTTCATAAAATCTCCTTTTTTCAATCATTCTGATGCATTGACACTCCCCACAGCTAACGCCATGGGTTTTCCGATACATTTTGATAATTCTTATTGTACTCTAACCGCGGGCAGATTACAAGCCGGGCAGGTGACAGTCGGGGATCGCTCGGATGATGCATGTTACTGTTCACGAGTAAGAGAATCTTCGTGCAAAGTTAAGGGAAAAGACAGATATGAAAAGGAAAAATCTGGTATACTGAAAACAGAGAATAACTGTATAAGGATAAGGATTATCGGAGCTGAAAATACCGTTACAGTATGTAAAACGCAGGGATCGTAACAGATGAAGCATGAAAGGAGGAAATGATTATGAGAAAGTATTGGCTGTGTATTGCAATCGCCGGAGTACTGACCATTATTTCAGGATGCGGAGCCGGAAGTGGTTCGAAAAGCAGTGCAAATGAAGGTTATATCATGGAGACGGCGGCAGGCGCTATGGAATATGGGAATGCCGGGGTGTCTGCGGAAAGGGAGATGATTTCTGAGGATGCAGCAGCGGGCGCGGCATCCGGGACAGAGAACCGGGCGACCGTGGAAACTGGTCGAAAACTGATAAAAACGGCCAGTATGGACGTGGAAACTGAGCAGTTCGAGCAGTTGATGACAGCCCTGGAAACGCAGATCAAGCAGATCGGTGGATATATTGAAGATGAAACGGTTTCTGGCAATCAATTAGACTGGCAGGGCAATCCGATGATGCGCTGGGCAGATCTGACCGTGCGTGTGCCAAAGGACCGGCTGGATGAATTCTTAAATGGCGTGGAGTCAGCGGGAAACGTAATCCGAAGGTCGGAAAACACCCAGGATGTGACTCTGCAGTACAGCGACATTGAGAGCCATAAAAAGACCTTGAAAATCGAGCAGGATCGTTTGTGGGCACTGCTTGAAAAGGCAGATTCCATGGATAGCATCATTGCGTTAGAAGAACGGCTGTCGGATATCCGTTATGAACTGGAATCTTACGAATCCCAGCTTCGTCTCTATGACAACCAGATTGAGTACAGCAAGGTGACATTAAATATCAATGAAGTGAAGCGGTATACGGAAGCTGTTCCGGAGTCCACCGGCGAGCAGATCTTAAAAGGACTGTCAGATAATGGAAGACGGCTGGCAGAAGGGTTGAAGAATTTTGGAATCCGCGTGATCGTGACCAGTCCATTCTGGATCACTGCGGCTGCGATCGGTGCAGTGGCGGGCTGTCTGGTGTGGAAGATCCGGAAATCCTTCAAAAAACGGAAAGCTGGGAAAAAAGCAACTGGTAATGAGACAGGAACAAAGGCACCTTTGACCGGGCAGCAGGAGCCAGATCAGGGAACCGATGACAAGTGATGAAAAAGTTTTCAAAAATGTGTTGACAATTAAAACAATATAAGGTATACTAGCAGAGCAGTCGGGAACAGAATTGGGAACGACTGCTCATATGGGGTCTTAGCTCAGCTGGGAGAGCATCTGCCTTACAAGCAGAGGGTCACAGGTTCGAGCCCTGTAGGCCCCATACAAACTGAATATGGCGAGATAGCTCAGTTGGCTAGAGCACACGGTTCATACCCGTGGTGTCGAGGGTTCAAATCCCCCTCTCGCTATTTGATGAAGACAGTCTGGAGAGGCTGTCTTTTTTTGCGTTATAGAAAATTCGCCCTATGACACCAAAAACGCTCTGCGGGATGTGCACTTGCGCGAAAAAGAAACATGTCGCAGGCGACCGCGCTCGGCGCGAGAATTTGCCAAGGGACATTCTTTCTTGTGTTAGGGCAAGGCAGAATTTTGCATGTTTAGTTGTAATTTTCATGGAGTTCGAATATAATAAAAGTGTGATTATTAAGCATAAAACTCCAATAAAAATGTGATAGGTGATTCTATGGAACGATTTATTTTAAAAAAGCTGCTGGCTTGGAAAAATTCTCCCTACCGCAAGCCTTTAATCTTGAAGGGTGTACGTCAGGTGGGCAAGACCTGGATTCTGAAAGAGTTCGGTAGACGCTATTATGAAAATACAGCTTACTTTAACTTTGACGAAAATGAAGAATATAAGCAATTTTTTGAAACAACCAAGGATGTGGACCGGATTCTACAAAACCTTATGATGGCAAGCGGTCAAAAAAAAAAAAAAAAAAAAACCTTCATTATCTTTGATGAGGTGCAGGACTGCCCTAAGGTCATTAACTCTATGAAGTATTTTTGTGAGAACGCACCGCAGTATCACGTTGCCTGCGCCGGTTCTCTGCTGGGGGTTGCTCTGGCGAAACCGTCTTCTTTTCCGGTAGGTAAGGTCAACTTTATGCAGATTGACCCGATGACCTTTCATGAATTCCTGCTTGCCAACGGTGATGAAAATTTGGCGCAGTATCTGGAACAGGTGGACACTCTTGAACCCATTCCTGACGCTTTCTTTAATCCGCTGTATGAGAAGCTGAAAATGTACTATGTCACCGGTGGTATGCCGGAGTCAGTATTGATGTGGACGGAGGCACGGGATGTTTCTGCTATGCAGGAAGCACTGTCTGGAATCATCGGAGCTTATGAGCGTGATTTTGCCAAACATCCTAATCTCAGCGAGTTCCCGAAAATTTCAATGATCTGGAAATCCATTCCTTCTCAACTGGCAAGAGAGAACAAGAAGTTCATCTATAAAGTGGTCAAGGAAGGTGCGCGAGCCCGTGAGTACGAGGATGCCTTGCAATGGCTGGTGGATGCCCGTTTGGTGCATAAAATTTATCGCAGCTCAGCTCCCGGTCTGCCGATTGCAGCTTATGATGACTTGTCAGCTTTCAAGATTTATCTGGTGGATGTGGGACTGCTCCGCCGTCTGGCACAGCTGGCCCCCACTGCCTTTGGCGAAGGCAACCGCCTTTTTACTGAATTCAAAGGCGCATTAACCGAAAACTTTGTGTTGCAGACTTTAATTACTCAGCTTGAAGTCATGCCCCGTTATTGGAGCCAGAACAACCCGCCTTACGAAGTGGATTTCCTCATTCAGCGGGAGAACGACATCTTCCCTGTAGAGGTCAAATCCGAAGCCAACACAACCAGCAAGAGTATGAAGAAGTTCAAGGAACTGTTCCCGGATAAGGTCAAACTCCGCATCCGTTTCTCATTGGACAATCTGAAACTGGATGGTGATGTGTTGAATATTCCGCTATTCATGGCAGATCAGGCAGATAGACTGATCGGATTGGCTTTGGAGCAACTACAGAAATAGAATTCATTGAAAAGAGATAAATTAGTAAAATTCAAATTAGTAAAGTATAATTGACTAAATTTCCATACCAACCCATTATGTGATGGTGATACGATTATTCTTTCTGTAACGGTGCCACCCGTTTCTTTGCGTCTGTCAGCACCATTTTCGTCAATGCAAACAGTGCGATCACGTTAGGAATCACCATCAGGTTATTGAAAAGATCGGTTAATTCCCATACCAGGTCACTGCTGCTGACGGTTCCTAAGAAAATGAATACCAGGGCGATGACGGTATAGACTACGGTAGATTTTTTGCCGAAGAGATAAATGGTGTTGATCTTGCCAAACATGTTCCAGCTTAATACGGTGGAGAAGGCGAAAAAGAACAGGCAGACCGCTACGAACATAGGACCGGCTTCGCTGCCGAATACGGTGCCAAAGGCAGTCTGTGCCAGGTTGGTCTTGCCGATCACGGCGGTGATTTCTCCTGTGTAACCATTTGCCAGAACGCCGTCTCCAGTGTAAAGGGTGGAGATGATGACCAGGGCATTGAGTGTTAAAACAATGAAGGTGTCGATGAAAACGCCTACCATGGCTACAATGCCCTGCTCGTGTGGGGTCTCCACGTTGGCTAAGGCATGGGCGTGTGGGGTGGAGCCCATACCGGCTTCATTGGAGAAGAGCCCTCGTTTGGCTCCCTGGCTGATGGCAGTTTTGATCGCAGCGCCGAAGCCGCCGCCGATGATGGCCTGCGGCTGGAAGGCGTAGCGGAAGATCATGCCAAATGTCTCTGGAATATGGCGGAAACGGATGATCAGGACAAGAAGGGCTCCTAAAAGGAATAAGCCAGCCATGGTTGGAACCAGCTTTTCTGTCACTGCAGCCAGACGCTTTACACCACCCAGGAAAATAAAACCGCAGATCACGACCAAAATGATACCGATGATCCAGGATGGAACACCGAAAGCCGTCTGGAAGGTGGAACCGATGGAGTTAGACTGCACCATGCAGCCCATAAAGCCCAGCGCCAGGATGATCGCAACGGCGAAAAAGCCAGCTAAGAATCTGCCAAATCCGCTGGAAAATGCTTTCGTGATGTAGTAGACCGGGCCGCCGTGTACGGTTCCGTCTTCTTTTATTACACGGGTGTCAACAGCCAGAACTGCCTCCGCGTAAATGGTTGCCATGCCAAAGAAAGCGATGAGCCACATCCAGAAGATGGCTCCAGGACCGCCGGTCAAGATAGCTCCGGAAGCTCCGACGATGTTGCCGGTTCCTACCTGGGCGGCGATGGCGGTGGCTAAAGCCTGAAAGGAACTCATGCCCTGCTCATGCTTTTTGCCATTTAAAGAAAGATTGCCGAATACTTTTTTCATGCCTTCACCGAAACAGCGGATCTGGATAAAACGGGTCTTGATACTGTACCAGATTCCCACGGAAAGCAATAAAAATACCAAAATATAGTTAGATAAATACTGGTTGATGCTGGAAACGATCGGAAACAGAGCGGTTTCCACAGACTGCCATGTGTTGGACATAGATATACTCCTCCTGGTTGGTTTGGCTGAACGAAAAAACCCGGAGAAAGCTGTATTTACATTCTCTGTCCTTTTGCCTGAGAGATTCGCAGAAATCTGCGTTGCACCTTCGGCACCCGTTGACGGGATTCTCCAGAGTTACATCCACATACAGTCCTTATCCCGGATCGGGATGCCTGAGAGTGTTACTCCTTCGGCAAGCGGTCTGCTTTTTCCTGCATGCTTCACTTGTTTGTTTCAGCGTTAGTGTTAAAATAGCACAAATGGGCCAATCTGTCAACAGTGTACGGACAGATAGACGGGTCAGACGGACAAATAGGTTGCTGTTTGCGCAACGCGTGGACAGTAACGAATCGTTACCAGAAGGGATGGAGGTCCGGATACGACGGTTGACGGAAAACGAAGCTAAGGGTTATAATGTTGCCAGAAAAGGTTACTGTACACGGGTAGGCATTTTCTGAACTGAAAATGCCGTATGATACAGTGGTGGTAACAGATTTTGCCGATTTAGAATGCGAAGCATCGGCAAAATCCGTTGCTGTTTGCGCAACGCGCGAACAGTAACCAGAAAAATGCTCTGTGTGAAAAGAGGGAAATCGTATGAATAAGAAAAATCTGGAATTAATCACCAAACTTCGTCATGAACTTCACAAACATCCGGAGCTTTCCTGCCAGGAGACCTGGACGAAAGCGCATCTGATGGAATTTTTAAAAGAACATACAAAACTGGAAATCAAAGATATGGGTGCCTGGTTCTATGCGGTATACCGCTGCGGAAAGGAAGGAGCGAAGGTTCTTGGCTTCCGTGCTGATTTTGATGCCCTTCCGATCGGAGAGACCTGTCAGGTTTCTTATGTATCGGAAACAGCAGGTCAGGGACATAAATGTGGTCATGACGGCCATTCTTCCATGCTTGCAGGTCTTGCCCTGGAATTAGACCAGAACGGAGCGGACTGCGATGTGATCCTGATCTTCCAGCATGGCGAGGAGATTGGTGCCGGTGGTCTGGAATGTTCCCAGGTGATCGAGAAAGAACACGTGGAACAGGTGTATGCGTTCCACAATCTGACCGGATATCCGGAAGGCAGCGTGGATCTGTATTACGGTGCATGCCAGCCGGCATCTGTGGGATTTACCATTTTATTCGAAGGAAAGACTTCCCATGCCAGCCAGCCGCAGAACGGAAAGAACCCGGCAGTGGCGATCGCGGAGATCATTTTATATATGAACGAGCTGTTAAAGGAAGAGCATAAGGGCATTGTTCTGGCGACTTTGGTCCACACGGAGATCGGAACCAAGAGTTTCGGCATTTCCGCCGGAAGAGGGGAAGTGTCCATGACTCTCCGGGCGTTCTATGGGGAAGAGATGGATGAGCTTCAGAAGAAACTTTGTGAGAGAGCAGAAGAACTGGCAGAGGGAGAGGGCTTAACGGTCCGCTTTGAGGAGACCGACCGGTTCCCGGATACGGTGAATGATGAGAAGTGTCTGGATCTGGTGAAGTCCTGTGCGGAGAAGCTTGGAAAACAGGTCGTGGTCATGAGCGATCCATTTTACGCTTCCGAAGATTTCGGCTATTACTTAAAAAAATGCCCAGGCGCGATGATCTACCTGGGCAATGGGGAAGATTATGCGGCTCTGCATACTACAGAGTACGATTTTAATGATCATTTGTTAGAGGCTGGCGTGGACCTGGATCTGGAGATCATCCGTGAAGCTTCGAAGGCTCCATCCGTTCGCTAAACAGCTTCCATAACTCTTCGGTGGAAACACCGCCCTGGCCGTCGGGCAGCAAAAATGCCTGGCGGCTGGAGATAAAGAGATAGATACAGTCTTTATTTCTCCAGGCTTCTAACGCCTCGGACCATTTGCAGGTGACTTTCGCCTGCTTTTCTTTTTTGCTGGTGACTTCGATCCCCTCTTCGGCAGTGCCCAGCTGAACGGTGTAGGCGTACTGGGGCGTCTGCAGCTTCAGTTTTTTTGACTGGACCTGGATAGAGTGGAAAAAGGTCCCAAAATAAACCGCCGGAAGAATGATGGCGATGGAAGCCAATACGCTTCCCAGGAGCACTGCCTGTTCTGCCTGAGCCCGCATCAGAAAGCAGATGGCAGCGAAAATCAGGAAGCTTCCGGTGAAAATAGCTGGTGAGCGGTAGCTTTTCTGGCGCTTAAAGCAGTTAAATAGCGCAAAATCCCGGTAAATCTTCTTATCTACCATGACCGGGATGGTGTAGATGGTCTGATCCATAGATGTAATCCCCTTTATCTGTTTCATAATTCGAAAAGCCGGAGCTGACAGAAGAACCGCTGGCCGGATACTTTTATTGTAAGGAAAAACAGGAGCTGGCACAAGAGGAAAATTTTGTGCAGATATTCCGGTGGATTTCTTAAAAAAAGACTTGTATACTAGTTGACAAGAGACGCAGACAAGGGATATAATAAGGCTATCAGACAACGAAAAACATTTTATTCAGGAGGGATTTATTTATGAAAATGACATTCCGCTGGTACGGCAAAGACAGTGATCCGATCACCCTGCAGCAGATCAAGCAGATTCCAGGCATGACTGGTATCATGGGACTGTTGGATTACAAGGCAGCAGGCGAGGTATGGACAGACGAGGAGTGCAAGGAGTACATCGATGGCGTTCATGCAGCAGGTCTTGAGTGTGAAGTGATCGAGAGTGTAAACGTTCACGAGGACATCAAGATGGGTCTGCCAACCCGTGACAAATACATCGAGAACTACATCACCACCATCCGCAACCTGGCAAAGTACGGCGTTAAGGTTATCGTGTACAACTTCATGCCTGTATTTGACTGGCTGCGTACCGATCTGGCACGTGTGATCGAGGAGGACGGTTCCAACAGCTTATACTTCGATGAGAAGGAATTAGGCAACATGACTCCTCTTGATATTGTTAAGAAAACCGCAGAGGACAGCCATGGCTTTACACTTCCAGGCTGGGAGCCAGAGCGTCTGGCAGAGTTGGAGAAGACTCTGAAGCAGTACGAGGGCATTACCCCGGATATGCTGCGTGAGAATTACAAGTACTTCCTGGATGCCATCATTCCGGTATGCGAGGAAGTTGGCGTGAAGATGGCAGTTCATCCAGACGATCCGGCATGGCCGATCTTCGGTCTGCCACGTATCTCCCACAGCCAGGAAGATTTCGATAAGATCGTAGCGTTACACGATTCACCGGCGAACGCTCTGTGCCTGTGCACTGGTTCCTTAGGTTCCAACCCGGCTAACGATATCCCGGCTATCATCCGCCACTTTGGTGAGAAGGACCGTATCGCATGCCTGCACATCCGTAACGTGAAGTACTTAGGCGAGAGATGCTTCCGTGAGGCAGCTCATCTGTCTTCCACCGGTGATCTGGATATGTTCGAGATCGTAAAGGCAGTATACGATACCTGCCCACATGACGTTTATGTTCGTCCAGACCACGGAAGAATGATCTGGGGCGAGGTAGGCCGTCCAGGTTATGGTCTGTATGACAGAGCATTAGGCGCAACCTACTTAAACGGTTTATGGGAAGCGATCGATAAGATGTCCAATAAATAGGAGTTTTTATTCCGAGGAGTTTTACTCAAAGAAGTTTCTGTTGGCAAACAGCACCACATGTTCAACGAAATCTTCGGCGGAGAACTCTCCATCAAAATCTAAATAACATTTTGCCACGCTGATATAAAAATCAGCCAGCAGATAGGTAAAGACAGGCGTAGAGATTCGGCAGTGAATGCCGGACTTCTCCGCCTGTTTTAATTTGTCTGTAAGAACCTGGATCAGAAGGGAGCGCAGAAGATCCATAAAAACGCCGTCCCGGTTCAGACGGTAGATTCTGGAGAACAGGGCGTGGGCAGTGTCTAATACCTTTAAAGTCTTAGCCAGGTAATCCTTCATGGCATCCAGGTTTTTCAGATAGATCACATCAATGTCCAGATCCATATTTTCAAAAAAATTCTGGAGGCAGTAGCCTAACAGATCGTATTTATCCTCAAAATACCGGTAAAAGGTAGAGCGGGGGATCATGGCGGTGTCGCACAGCTCTTTTAAGGTGATTTTCTCAAATGGTTTCTCCGTCAGCAGTTTAAAAAATGCCTGCTGGAGCAGTGTGTAGGTTCTTCGGGCGGATATTTTTTCCTGTGGTTCCAAATGGTTAGACATAACAAACCTCCGTATTTGTACATGGTGGGACAAAAATAAAAATATGTCCCATTTGAAACAAAATGAAAAAAGTGATTCTTGAGTATTTTACCATATTTAGCCATAATAGGGCAAGTGAGAATAAGCATTATCAGTTATGAAAGACTTGTAAGAAAGGACTGAAAATATGGAAGAGAAGAGAGAGCCGGAAAGTTTTATGATGAGAGTGGCCCGCTTTATCGTCAATAAGCGGAAAGCTTTTATTGCATTGTTCATTCTGGCCTGCATTTACAGTGTGCTTTCCATGTCAAAGGTAAAGGTGATCAATGACCTGACGGATTATCTGCCTGAGAGCACCGAGACAAGGCAGGGCCTGGACATTATGGATGAGCAGTTTACCACCTTTGGATCAGCGAAGATCATGGTGACGAATATTACTTACGAAAAGGCATTGCAGCTGGCAAAGGAGATGGAGAATATCAATGGCATTTCTGCCGTGGATTTCTATGATGCATCTGATGACGATTACGATGATAAAGAAGTAACCGATTATTATCAGGATGCCAGCGCATTGTATACGTTGACCTTCGATGAGCCGGAGGACACCAGGCTGTCCCAGACAGCCATGGAAAAAGTGAGGGACTCGCTGGATGGATATTCTTCTTATGTATACACGACTGTAGACAAGGATGATGCCAAGTCCCTTCAGGAAGATATGAAGCTGATCGGCGTGATCGTTGTTTTTATCGTTTTAGGAGTTTTGTTATTTACCTCCCGTACTTATGCAGAGATTGCGATCCTGCCGATCGTATTTTTAGTATCGATGCTCTTAAACATCGGTACGAACTATTGGTTCGGAAGTGTTTCCTTCGTTACGAATGCGGTGGGGGCAGTATTACAGCTGGCCATGTCTGTGGATTATGCGATCATTTTCCTGCACCGTTTTCTGGAGGAGCGGGAGCATTATGTAGCTACAGAGGCAACGACGGTAGCTTTGAGTAAGGCGATCCCGGAGATCTCTTCCTCCAGTTTAACGACCATTTCCGGTATGGTGGCCCTGATGTTCATGGAGTTTGGTATTGGTATGGATCTGGGCCGTGTCATGGTAAAGGCCATCGTGCTGAGTATGGTATCCGTATTCCTTCTGATGCCTGCCCTGCTTGTGATGATGTCCAATGCCATCGATAACACGAAGCATAAAAACTTCGTTCCAAAGATCAATTACTGGGGCAAATTTGTGGTACATACCCGCTTTATCGCGATTCCAATCTTTTTAGTGATCGTGACGGGAGCGGCAGTTCTGTCCAATAAGAGTTCCTATATTTATGACCAGAACTCCATTGATTCCAAGATCAAGAATGAGTATCTGGCCTCCAAAGAGCGGATCGAGAAGACCTTCGAAGTAACCAATACCATGGCGGTTGTTGTTCCAAAGGGTGATTATGAGAAGGAAGGCAAGATATTAGCCCGTCTGGAGAAGATGGATCGTGTGGACACGGCGTTAGGTCTTGCCAATGTAGAAGTTACTGATGATGGAAAATACATTCTGGTGGACAAATTAAATCCAAGAGAATTTTCCGAGGTGGCAGATGTGGATCTGGATCTGTGCCGGGTGCTGTATCAGTTTTATGCTCTTGAAAATGAACAGTACAGTGCATTTATGAAGAATTTAGAGGATTACCGTGTGTCCATCATCGATATGGTAGACTTTATCTACGAGCAGAAGGAAAAGGGCGGAATCGATTTTGACGATGACAAATCCGAAGAGATCGATGACCTGCACCAGCAGATCTGTGATGCCAGAGAGCAGCTGGAGGGCGACAAATACGACCGTATGGTATTTACCTTAAAGGGAGCCGTAGAAGGCGCAGAGACCTTTGCAGTGGTGGATGAGATCCGTGACATGGTGAAAGAGTATTATGATGAGTCCTATGTAGTGGGTGACGCTACCAGCAATGAGGAGTTAAGCAACTCCTTCCAGAAAGATAACATCATGATCAGTGTGCTGACGGCATTGTTCGTATGGGCGATCCTGTTATTTACTTTCCAGAACGCAGGACTTCCATTTTTACTGGTACTGACGATTCAGGGAAGTATCTGGATCAACTTTGCGATCCCATATGTGATCAATGATAAGATGTACTTCTTAAGTTACCTGATCGTAAGCTCCATCCAGATGGGTGCGACGATTGATTATGCGATCGTGATTACCAGCCGCTATATGGCGATCAGGAAAGAAATAGCAGACCGTAAGGTAGCGATCATAGAAACGTTAAACGAGGCGTTCCCAACCATCATTACTTCTGGTACGATGATGGTCTGTGCCGGATTCGTCATCGGAGCGCTGACTTCCAATGCGACCATCGCTTCTTTAGGTAAGACCTTAGGACGTGGAGCACTGATTTCCATTGTTTTAGTTATGTCTGTTCTGCCGCAGCTTCTGTTAGTAGGAGATAAGCTGATCGATAAGGCGGAATTGACAAGATCCAGCAAACGGGGACAGGAAAAAGAGGAGGCTTCTGAATCATGAAAAGACAGAAATTAAACAGCAGAAGAACCGCAGCCCTTCTGGCATCTACCCTGGTTCTGTCACAGGCAGAGCCGATTCTGGCGCTGGCAGATGTAAAGGTGGAGACGGCGGCTGAGACTGTGACCGATGAAAATACGGTTGTGATTACCAGTGTGGATGATCTGGTACAGATGAGCAAAAACTGTGTATCCGAGTCCTATTCCAAGGGAAAAACCTTTGTTTTAACTCAGGATATCAGCTTAGATGGAAGTGATTTCCAGCCGATTGCGGTATTTGCCGGCAATTTTCAGGGCAACGGCCATGTGATCAGTGGACTCAATATTACTATTTCCGGTTCCAATCTTGGTCTGTTCCGTTACATCGAAGCGGACGGAGCGGTAAGCGGTCTGATCGTAAAAGGCAATGTCAAACCGGACGGCAGCAAAAAGCAGATCGGTGGAATCGTCGGAACGAACCGTGGAACGATTGAAAATTGCGAGTTCCATGGTATGGTCAGCGGTCAGGAAGCCATCGGTGGAATCGCCGGAACCAATGAAGAAGGCGCTGTGATCCGTGGCTGTAAAAGCTATTCGGTCACAACGGGCAATAATAAGACCGGTGGAATCACCGGCAATAATGACGGAACGGTAGAGCAGTGTGAAAATCACGGTAACATCAATGCTTCTGATCAGGGAGTAGAAGATTCTAACAGCGGTGAGCTTTCGATCAATACTGATAAGATCAAAGAAACAGTCCAGAAGGAAAAGGTCAATGACGCAGGTGGTATCGCAGGATATTCTAAGGGTAAGATTTCCGACTGTAAAAACTATGGAACCGTGGGATATGAGCATATCGGCTATAACATCGGTGGAATCGCCGGACGCCAGTGCGGTATCATCAGCCAGTGCTATAACCTGGGTGATATCAGGGGACGTAAGGACGCAGGCGGTATCGTAGGACAGTTTGAGCCATATCTGACCATTGATTATGAGGAAGATCTGTATGACCAGTTAAACAGCCAGTTAAACAGTCTTTCTGATATCAGCAAGACTCTGGCAAGAACGGTGGATGACACAGCCAATAAGAGTACCGACAGCCTGGATCAGATCGGTGACAACATGGATCAGGTACGGGACATCGGAAAGTTTTACAAGGATGTATACCGGGAAGACATCGATAAGATGAACAATGACCTGGATTCTACGACCAACGATATGCAGGAGACCCTGGATCATCTGCATCTGCGTCTGATAAAGGATTCTTCTAAGAGCAAGGTACGCGCACTCCAGCAGCTGCTCCACGATTCTGACGCTATCCGTAAGGAATTAAAGGAGCGCTATGACGGCGATCTGACGGATACAGACGCATTGAAGGCATGGCTGCAGCACCGTTATGAGCTGCTTTCCCAGCTGTATGAAAATATGCAGAAGGTATCAGAAGCAGTTCCGGATCTGATGGGCTCCATTACGGAAGACTCTGTTAACGGAGTGGAGGACTTTGGTGATAAGATCGAAGACCTGACCTCAGATATCAATGTGATGATGGATGAGATCAAGTATAACCGCAACAATTTAAAGACTGATCTGGAAAATATGGATGATGAGCTGGAAGTGAAGATCGACAGTCTTGCTGATCATGTAGATTCTCTTCAGGACAGCTTAAAGAGCGGCAAAGACCAGACCCAGGCCCAGAGACAGCAGTTAGAGGATCAGATCGACCAGATCCGTAATACCATTACCGACAAGGCCGATGAGGTCCGGGATAAGATGGATGATGACGATCTGTTTGATGATGTGTCAGATAATGATGATCAGACAGAATTAACGGATGGTACGATCTATGCCTGTGTCAATACGGGAAGCATTGAAGCGGACTATCAGGCAGGTGGTATCGCAGGCATCATCGGTGTGGAGGTCAGTCTGGATCCGGAGCAGGATCTGGATACGGATCCGGAAAAGACATTAAATACGGTCAGACAGGCCAAAGCAACGGTCCAGGGATGCTTAAATGAAGGCGATATCACCGGTAAACGGGATTATATCGGAGGCGTGGTCGGCAAAGCCAATATGGGCGCCCTGATCAGCAACCAGAACTATGGCGATATCACTTCTACGGATGGTGATTATGTAGGTGGTATCACCGGAAGCAGTGATTACGTCCTGCGCCGGAACTACAGCATGTGTATGGTCACCGGTAATGACTATATAGGCGGCGTGACCGGATGGGGTAAAAATGTCTACGAAAACTACGCGCTGGTCACACTGACCAGTGATGGCGGTGAGTGGATCGGAAGCATTGCCGGAGATGGCGATACCGATGGTACTGTGGAAGGTAACTATTACGTGGATGGCGGCATCGGAGCTGTGGATGGCATCACCTATGACGGCCAGGCAACAGGATTGTCCTATGATGATTTTATGGCTTTAGAGCAGATGCCGGATCGGTTCCGCCAGTTACAGGTATCTTTCCTGGTGGATGACAATGCAGTGAAGACCATTTACTGTGAATATGGCAGCAGCGTAAAGGCTTCCGAGATCCCGGCGATCCCACAGAAGGATGGCTATTATTACCAGTGGGAGGATGTGGATTTAAGCAACATCACCGGCAATATCAAGGTACATGCCGTTTACCAGCCATATCACACCACCATTGCTTCAGATGATGACAAGATGGCATCCCTGTTAGCAGAGGCCGAGTTCTATCCGGGAAGCAAGCTGATCCGCACAGAGACGGTCCTGACAGGTGTTGCTGCACCAGAGGGATATCAGCTGGGCAAAGCCTATGATTATGAGGTGACAGTGCCAGAGGAAGCAGATGTGCCGGATGAAGTAACCCTTCATTTGCTGGCAGAAGGCAGGGGAAGCCTGATGGCAGGAATGGTAAAGGACGGCGTTGTAGAGCTTCTGGATACAGAAGTGGATGGTTCTTATCTGGTATTTACGGCTCCGGCCAAGGGTACCATCGTGATCTTAAAGAAGAGCCAGGCATGGAAATATGCGGCAGCAGCCGGAGCAGCGGCAGTTTTAGCAGCGGTCATTGGAGTGGTTCTCGTAAAGAAAAAGAGAGGAAAAGTCCATGAAGAAGGAGAAGAGCAGAACGGAGACGGCGATGGAACCGAAAACGGAAGCAATGCCATTGGAGCAGCAGAAGCAGCCGGAGCAGCAGAAGCAGCTGGAGCTTCGGAAGCAGCCGGAACAACAGAGACAGCCGGAACAGCCGGAACTTCGGAAGACGGCCAGAGCGAAAGCGAAGGTAGAGGCTATGAAGCATAAGCCGCAGGAACCAGAGCGTGAAGCTTCGAAAGAACCGGTGACAGCCGGTTCTTCTGCCACTGCTGAAGAAAATTCATGGCAGGACGTCGATGAGTCTGCCATGAATTTAGGCCAGCGCTGCGTTTACCGCAACCGCAAACGCGCCATGGAGCTCTACCGCAGAGGCTGTTCCCCCCAGGAGATCTTCCGGCTTACCGGTATGGGTCCTGGCATGGTCTCCCGCATGTGGAAGAAATGCTGCACCAAAGATCCGGAGACCGGGAGCGTGAAGGGGTATCAGGCGCTGGTGCCAAAATCGAAGGTGAAGTCATTTATACGGTAATCGTGTGATATCGAGGGGGACTATGGAAAAACAGGAGAAAACCAAATACAAGCTGGCGGCGGCCATGAAAGAGTGCATGAAGACGACTCCTGTGGATCGGATCACCGTGACCAGCATTGTGAAGGGCGTGGGGGTGACCAGACAGACCTTTTACCGGAATTTTCTGGATAAGTATGATCTGATCGCCAGACGCACCAGCAGACCTCTGGGGGAAGAGTTACAGTTCCTTTTGGAGATGTACTGCCAGGGACTGGTGTAGAAGCAAGAAGCATAGTGCAGCGGCGGAAAACGATGCCTGGGAAAGAAGCACGCAGGCTGGAATCTGCATGGAATCAGTAATATTGCACAACGGTCTTAGTGATTATCAACAAAGATGAGCAGAAAGTGACAGATGGAACACATTGTCACTTCCTTTTTGTTAGGGCAAGGTCCTGTTCTCCATTAAATATAGAAGAAAAATGATATATGGAGAATTGAAGCAGGACATAACTAATATTTTAAGCATGCTATGTAAGCGAAAAGAGGTCCATATAGTAGAGGCAGAAATATGTCCAGATCACGTCCATATGTTAAAACTTGTAAGTTAAGATAACTATAGGGGAGAAAAAGGGGAATTGTCAAGGGAAAGCGAGGCAGAATAGGAGATTATCCGTGACAAGAAAACCTAGATGTGGTATATTAATAACAAAGCATTCTATTTTTCATATGGTTCATAGCCATTCTATTTTCTTAGCAGAAATTTTCAATGCTTTTATTCCAAATCAAAACAAAAAGCAGGGAGAATTTCTGATAGAAAGGGTTCTCCCGTAAAAAGGAGAACAATGAATGAAAACGAAGAAAGAAATTTCTCCAGAAATTCTGGAAAAATCAGTAGCCCGGTTGGTGAGAATTTTGGGAAAACCAGATAGGACTTACAAAGATCAGATATTTCGAATGCTTTTAAATGATAGAAAAACTGCATTAGAAGTATATAATGCGATGAATGGAACAGATTATGCTAATCCAGAGGATCTGATCATAACTACATTAGAAAATGCAATCTATCTGGGAATGAAAAATGATGTTTCGTTTATTATTGATTGGCAGTTAGTGTTATATGAGCATCAGTCTACGGTGAATCCCAATATGCCAATCAGGGATTTATTTTATGTTGCCTGCGTATTTTCCACATTTTTAATAGAGGCAAATTTTTATAGCAGAAAACTGATCGAACTTCCAGAACCGCAGTTCGTGGTATTTTACAATGGAGTAGAAGAAATGCCGGAGCGGTGGGAGATGAGATTATCAGATGCGTATAAGAAAAAATCAGGAGATGTATCTTTAGAATTAAAAGTTAAGGTCATAAATATTAATCCGGGTTATAATCATGGGTTGATGGAAAAGAGCCCTACGCTGTATCAGTATATGCAATTTGTGGAATGTGTAAGAAATTTTCAAAAAATGTTTCCGTTTGAGGCAGCAATCGAAATGGCAATTGACGAATGCATTGAAAAAGGTATATTGGCTGAGTTTTTGAGGAAAAACCGAGCGGAGGTATTGCGTATGTGTCTATTTGAATACGATCAGGAAAAACATCTTCAACAAGAACGGGATGATTCCAAGGAAGAGGGCAGAAAAGAAGGCATGGATCGTGTCAATCGTCTGGTGGAATTGCTTTTAAGTCAAGGTCGTCAGGAAGATTTGAAACGGTCGGTGACGGATCACGCATATCAGGAAAAATTGATGAAAGAATTCGGAATTTAAACAAATTCCCAGTACATGTGTTTATTTGAATGGCGTGTGTACTGGGAATTTTTTATATGCGAGACCTGTCCAAAAAATGTGAAGCTGCCTGTGCCATAATCAACATAGAACAAACGAGGAGGAAATGATATGTTGATGACGACTTTGCTGAAAAGTTCCAATGGGATAACACAGGTTTCCGTGGATACGGCAAGAAATATCAGTATCCGTTTAAATCTTCCGCTGGATGAGGTATTATATATGCCAGCAGGGAAGACGGTGATCTTCCGGAGAGGTCAGAAACCGGTGGTCACAGACCGGTATGATATTGAGCAGGATCCAGATTACCAGAAAGTGACAGAAAACTATCAGAAATGGGTTCAGGAAAGGAGCAAGTATGTTTATCAATTTTTCGAATCATCCAAGCAGTCTGTGGGGAGAGGAACAGAAGAAGGAGGCGGGGAAATACGGTTCCATTGAGGATGTCCCATTTCCTCAGGTTGATGCCAGCATGGGCAGTGAAGAGGTCCAGAAACTGGCGAACGAGTATGCGGCGCAGATTCTGGAGAAAAAACCGGACTGTGTCCTGTGCCAGGGAGAATTCTGCGTCAGCTGGCATGTGGTAGACATTTTGAAAAAAGCCGGAGTCCGCGTGGTGGCGGCATGCAGCGAGCGGATCGTCAAAGAGGTGTATGGGGAACAGGGGACGGAGAAGCGGAGCGTGTTCCGGTTTGTGCAGTTCCGGGAATATTAGGGGAAAACTCTACCATTCGTTTACCTAAGAAAATGGAAAAGGCAGATAAGGAAGCGCAGAAAGAAAAGCTGTTGAAGCAGGTGGAGAATCTGAAACAGAAGGAAAATCAGCGGAGGAAGCTGGAGAAGGAGAAGAACACTACATTGGCGTTGCTTTCGTACTCTGGCATTTCACAGAGCAGATTATATGGAGAAATGCCATGTTTGATGGGATTTACACGTATATTGTGCTGTTTGGAATTTGTATGATGGCAGGTGGGATCATGGGGGTGATTGTGGGAGAAATAGGTAGGCTGGAATAGAAAAAAGAGACCCGCCTACGACGGGAAGCCATAAGCGGGTGGAATTACTAGTGATGTAAATTCTGGTAAATGCGTTCGTAGCACTCGACATAAATGTTTAATGCACGACAGATGGTATCAACGGAGAGACGATTTTCTCCTTCCGCCGCATGGTTGGTGGAGTTTCGCGCATCTTTTAATTTCATATGTAAAGAGGGTATAAAATAAAGTGTGTAAGTTGAGAAAATAATTCAAAACTTACGCACTTTGTTTTACAGAGTGTGTTAAGATAATAGGAAGAGGATGGGTAAACGCAAAATCAGGATAGTATTGTCCCGCGTTTTCCTCTTCTATGATCAGATAAGAAACAAGGTCCAGAATCAACCCGGTGTCACTGCCAAAGCGTTTTTTTAGCATCGGAATCGGATATTTTTCCAACGATAGTTCTTAGCGGTACGGAGTATTGTTTTTCCGGGCGATATTCACTGCCGTATTGATACAGAATGTAGGTTGTAGTTCCCTTTTTCTTTGTAATGATTTTACCCTTTATTTCGGGAATTTTGACTGTAGTATTGAGGTACATGACTCCTTCTATATTTAGTGTAACCGTTACACTAAATATAGCATATCCATACAGAGAATACAAGTCTCAAACATCGCATATTTGCTTGCTTTTTATGACGTAACTGGTCCTATGTCAAGATTTAGTACAAGTTAAAATGAGAAATTTCTCCCCATTTTAACCTGCCAGAAGCTCAGCCTCAGTGTGCGTTCTTTCATACACTCGTTCGAATTCGTTTGGCGACATATAGTTGCAATGGCTATGAATTCGTTTCGTATTGTAGAAAGCTTCCAGATATTCAAAAATCAACTGGTATGCCTGCTTATAGTCGCGAATTTTAAAGCGATTGAGCCATTCACGTTTGATAATAGAATGAAAGGATTCAATGCATGCATTATCCCACGGAAAAGCTTTCTTCGAATAACTGCGCTGCATATTTTCGGTTGCTTTTTTATATTCCTTTGCAACATATTGGCTGCCACGATTCGAATGGATAATTAATGGTTGATCGATATTTCGGCGAGCTTTGGCTTTGTTTATAGTATCAATCACGCAAGATACTTCCAGTGTTTCTGAAAGCGTCCAGGCTATGATTTTTCTGGAAAATAAATCCATAACACTGGTCAGATAGACAAATCCATCTATTGTCCAGATGTAGGTAATATCCGAACACCAGACTGCATTCGGACGATCAGGATTAAATTGCTCATCAAGGATATTTTGTAATTCAGTGCTGAAATCGGAATCTTTTGTGGTGATCGTCCATGGTTTGCTCCACTGAGCACGGATTCCCATTTGGCGCATATATGTACCAACGGTTCTTTCCGAAATGACTTCACCAGTTTTTCGAAGTTCTACAGTGATTTTCGGAGCACCGTAGTTCTGCTTGGAATCATCATAAATATCCTGTATTTTTGCTTTTACAGCTTTATGACGTTTTTCTGTATCAGAAGGTACGTGGTGGAGCCATGCAAGATATCCTGAGCGAGAGACACCTAAAAATTTCAACATTCCGGAGACGGAAACCCGGCGTCCAGCCTTTTTGGCAGCTTCCGTCTTCTCAGACACTTCAAGATAAATGGCTTCCGTCATTTTCCCAGAATGTTGATTGCTTTTTTTAACACATCAAGTGCATCTTGGGCATCACGTAATTCACGTCTGAGACGGGCAATTTCCTTCTGCTCATCAGATGTATAATTACCAGAACCACGAACAGGAATATCACCTGATTCCCGGAAGTCTTTCAGCCATTTTGTTAATGTGCTGTATCCGATGCCAAGATTTTCTGCACATCCACGTACTCCGAGATCTTTGTGATCCTGATAGTACTGGACTGCATCAAGTTTAAATTGTTTGTCATGTTGCTTTGCCATATGAGATCCTCCTTCAGCATGCCTCTATTGTATCATGCTTATGTGTATTTGGAATTTCTCATTTTGGCTTGTACTATTTATATTCTAGCACCAGTCTAATCAAAATAAATACCAACAAAGAAGCCCTTTATGAGTATTGTAAACACCTTTTCACTTCAAAGCAATAGGCAAATTAAAATAAATTTTGATGGAGGCGACCTATCCTCCGATGCAGGCTTACTCCTCATCAAAGAGTTCATAAGCAGACTTGGCATTGAACGGATTTTAAACCGTTCATTTAAGACCAATGATCCTGTTTTTAAAGCTGTACTTGAAAAATCCGCATTAGCATCTCAGCCAACCGTATCAAGATTCTTTAACCGCATGGATGAAGATACTTTAAAGCAGTTCCAGGAGATCAGCCGGATACTCAGAAAAAGGATCTACAGCATCCAGATGCCTCAGGCCGTGATCCTGGATCTGGATTCTACGCTCCTCGCAGCATACGGCAAACAGGAAGGCAGGGCATTTAACTTCCATTATCAGAGTAATGGCTACCATCCGCTCGTCTGTTATGACGGAATCACTGGTGATCTGATAAAAATCCAACTCCGTGATGGAGCGGCTTATTCCTGTACCGGTGTAACCGATTTCCTGCAGCCGATTCTCGACGAGTACCTGAATGATTATCCAACCATCCATCTCCTGCTTCGCGGCGATAGTGGTTTTGCAACTCCTGGTCTCTATAAACAGTGTGAGGAAAACGGAACAAGCTATGTCATCCGGCTGAAGGGAAACAAGGTTCTCCGTGAAAAAGCGTCGTTTCTTGCAGATGCACTTACCAGTCGGACTCAAAATAACAAGGTAGACTACGCTGTGGTTTACGGTGAATTCATGTACAAAGCTGGTCCATGGCCTTATGAAAGACGCGTTGTGTGCAAGGTTGAGAAGCCAGAAAACCAAATGGTTTACATGTATACCTTTATCGTCACAAACATGGATTCCTCACCAGAATACCTTATCAAATTTTACTGCAAAAGAGGTCTGATGGAAAACTTCATCAAAGAAAGCAAATCTGGTTTTGATTTTTCTGCGGTGAGCAGTCACAACAGAATCGTAAATGCAAACAGAGTCCAGGTACATGCTCTTGCCTACAACATATTTAATTGGTTTAGACGATTGGTATTATCAGCAGAAATGCAGAAACAACGCATTGATACCGTTCGTTTAAAACTGCTGAAGATTGCTGCAAAAGCAGTCCGTTCAGCAAGATATATCACATTCAAGCTGTGCAGCAGCTGTCCATATAAAGAAGAGTTTTATGACACCCTTTCTGCAATAGGTAAGCTGGATGTACAGCTGGAATAGCAACCGTCAATGGACCTTGACAGCATGATAATTGCTCAAAAACTCGTCATAGGGATTTTATACCCTTTTTTCTGACAAATTGAGAGAAGTTATGGCTGCATGGATCATTTTTTCAATTCATGGTGCAAGGTTTAGATTAGAAATTGCTCCATGAATAATTCAGGATAAGTAGTCATTTTTATAAAAAGACAGTGAGTGCGTCTCTTGGAACAGAATGAATATATTCTGAATCCGGGAGGCGCTTTTTATATTTCATTAAAAATGTAAAGTTCGCGTATTGAAAATGTAAAATGGGAATGATATAATGGTTAAAGCGTTAACTGCAAAATTGGATAATACAGGCATATTGACAGTATAAAGACATGAAGGGAGACGACAAATTGATCAAATGGAGTAAAAATTATCTTATGGGCATAGATAAACTTGATGAAGAGCATAAAGAATTGTTTCGGATATCAGATCAGATTTATAATAAAGTAATGGAGAGAGGAGATGATGCGAAGTACCGGTTATTCCTTATGAATGAAACTCTGGAATATATGCTTAGATATTTTAAAAGGCATGCAAAGAGTGAAGAAATATATATGCGGGAGATAGGTTATGCCGGTTATGAATTTCATAAGATGCTGCATGACGAGTTTTATAATATGCTGCTGAAAAAAAAAGCGGACATTGTAAAGCGCAATGAATGCAGCAAAAAAGAGATATCAGAACTTGTGGGAGATGGAATTGGATGGCTTTTGGAACATATAATAACAGAAGATATGGCAATTGTAGGGAAAGGAATTTCAGCCATATCTTCATACAATAGTGATTTTGAAGAGCAGCTGAAAAATGTGATCAATACAAATTTGATTTCATTTCTCAATGTTGCAGCAAATGTGAAGATTATAAATAGAAACTATCAAGGTGAAGACTTTGGAAAAGTTATATGCCAGAAAATGGTTTACAATCTGGGATCCCACCAAATTGTAGTTATATCAGGCATTGAGAAAACATTTCTGATTCGTGTTGCTGAAATGATCTATGGGACAGATATTGAGGATGAGATGGATCTGGTTTTATATAGTATGCAGACATTTGGTGCAAATTTCTGGAGATCAATAGGACAATATTTTGTAGGCAATCATGATTTGCTTTCCCTGAGTTCAAACAGTTTTATTATTGTAAGGAGTATACCGGAAGAGCTGGATATGCTTAAGCCTGAGAAATCATTATTATTTGATTCTGATATGGGAAAATTTTTTATAGCTACAAATGGAAAGATGTCAGAAATTGCATATTTTTAAAGTAAACCTGAATTATTCACGGCAAAGCCGTGATCATGGCTGAAAGCCACATAGTTATTGTATTCTAAGTCTAAGAGAGGCTGGGATTATGATTGTCCCAGCCTCTCTTCCCATGCTTTTTCGGAGAATCCAGTGAGCACCCAATGATCTCCAATCACCAAAGGCCGTTTCACCAGCATTTCATCAGACCGTTGTACCAGTACCTAAAAGGACAATGAACATATAATCATAGGCTTCCTCATAAATATCTGCCGGGATTTTCATCAGATACAGGATCTGATGGGAGAAAACGCAGCACAATATCGTCAGAACCACGGTGAACACGATACTTAAAATGGTGGAAACCGCAATACTCTTGCGCATACCCGTTTCATTTCTGGCTCCGCAGCTCTGTCCAAGGCAGATGCCAAAGCCTCCGGTGAAGCCATTGATGAAACAAAAAACGAAATAAAGGATGATGCTGGTGGAGCCGACTGCAGCCAGTGACTGGGCCCCAAGAGTTTTTCCAACGATTACAGAATCTGCCAAAGTATAAAAAAGCTGGAACAGGACATAAAAATAACCTCCTGTGAGTAAGATTCTTGCGTAATGAATACAAAAATGGTATAATAAACCTAAATCCCAGCCGTTTTGCGGCTGCATATCAGGGTCAAAAGATCAGAGGTTCAACGTAAGCCTGCTTGCTGGAGAATTTTTGACCACAACATCATTGACATAAAAGAAAGGGAGAAGAATCCATGATCGTATCAAACGCTATCGAAAAGATGATTGATTTCTATCAGGGAAACCAGCATGACATCAACCATTTTCTGAAAGTCTGGTCTTATGCCAGAAACATTGGACAGATGGAAGGACTGGATGACCATACCCAGGAGGTTTTGGAGCTGACGGCAGTGGTTCATGATATTTCCTGTCCACTGTGCAGAAAAAAGTATGGGGAAGCCAACGGAAAAAAGCAGGAACTGGAGAGCCCGCCACTGGTCAGTGAGTTTTTCAGGGATCTTCCAGTGGCGGAGGAAGAGGTAAAGAGGATTTCCTGGTTAGTTGCCCATCACCATACCTATACGGAAGTTGACGGGATCGATCATCAGATCCTGCTGGAGGCAGATTACCTGGTGAACGCAGGAGAGAGCAGTTATTCCAGAGAAAATGTGCAGCATATGCTGGAAACGGTATTTCAGACGGAGAGTGGAATCCGGTTGTTAAAATCCATTTATTTGCGGTAAATATAAAAGAACCCTGCGGTGGGATGCGAGAAATGTCGCTTTCTATCACCGCAGGGTTAAATTTATTTGTCCATTCGTCTGATGATCCACATGGCGACCAGAAGAATCACAACGATAACCTCCACGATGGTTCCAGTGGTCTGGATGTTTAAATACCATGGCGTGGACGCCAGGTCATAAAGTCCTGGGCGGCTGCGTTAACACCCAGCTAAACGCTCTGGCTGTCCGAAGCCCAGGATCTTGAAAATGATTTCCCTTGTTCCACTCCAGCGTACACTGGATTTTCTGTTCTTTCAACCAGTTATCATAGGCGCGGATGCAGTCTCCCACAGCAGCCATCACTGAATTTTTTGTCCGTTCTTCCCGGTCACCGAGACTTAGATAGACACAGGAAGATTGAAATTTGTGGGCTTTTACGTAGTCTAAAAATCCTGGAAACCAGACAGACGGCGATGCCGCTGCAATCCCGGCAAACAGGCTCGTCTGATAGGCAGCCCATAGGGAAAACAGTCCGGCGAGAGAGTAACCGCCTAAGTAATAGGTCTTATGGGGATCAGAGCATAGTTCTGTAATGTTTCTTAGAAAATCCGCTGCGCCATTGCCAAAGTCCTGATTGCCAAATACAGCAGGTGCCTTCCATGGAGACAGATCCTGATTCCAGCTTCGCACTTTTACGGCAATCAGGCAAAAATCCATGGAAGTTAGCCGTTGGATTTCGGAAACTTCTGCTTCCATTTCCTCCAGATCGTGGTCATCCACTGGCTGGACCAGGACGATGGGAGAGTCTGGATTTCCGTAGGTTTGTGTGTGGGTATTGCGTGTCATGATAGTTCCCTTCTAAAGTTCTTTCCGCATAAGGATCAATTCCCGAATTCCGCCCGATGACGAACTTTGTATTTGTTTCCAATAGACTCGATTCCGGCGGTTCCAGCTACCTGGCCATTTTTCAGGGTAATGATGCGGTGATATTTCATAATGGATTTCCTTTCTGGAACTTCCCGCTGGAGAGATCCACATCCACAAGGATCTTGATCAGCCAGAAGAAAACAAACAATACCAGAAGCGGGATCACACAGGAGGTGATCAGCATCACTGCCACGGCTTCTACGAAATGGCTGAGAGAGGTCTCTACCTTCTGTACCAGTTCTTCGGAAGAGAGGGTTACATTCTCTACAGCGCTGGCCACAGAATCCTTCGCACCAGATAGTGCATCCTTTGCTTTCTGCCAGAAGCCAGAAATTTCCGTGGTCTGTTGGGACTGCCCCGTGATCTGCTGAGACTGCTCTGTGGTCTGCTGAGACTGATTCGTCTGGTTATCCAAAGCGGCTGAGCTGGATGCGTGATCGGCGGCTTCAGATTCTGCGTTGTTTTCTAACAGCTTTTCCGTTCCTTTTGCTTCCTCCAGGGTCGCTTCGATCTGTGCCTGGTAGGTGTGCTCGATCAGATCGGATATCTTCACACTGGAAGGAACCACAAGAAAAATACAGATTCCAAAAACCAGTAATTTCCGCGCCAGACGGTCAAGGCTACGGTTGCTGACAAAGAGATTGGTAGCAAAAAGCACACAAGCGGCCGGAATGAATATCTTAAAAGCAGCGTATCCCGTGATGGTCACCAAGTATTTTTCCAGGAAAATGGCACATAGGACGATCAGCAGGTAACCGCTTAAATCAGCCACCTTTTCCGCAATCGGCGTACCGATATCACCAGGCAGAAGGGTGATCACTGCAGAAGTTGCTGTAGCAGCCATGGTCAGTTCCAGCACTGTATTTTTCTTCTCATCCAGAGAAGTAATCGTTGCCTGGTGGGATTCCGGCGCGGCAGCATATTTACCGACTACGGTAAAAGACAAAATTCCGATCAGAAGACAGGTAAGAAAAAGGGTGCATTTCTTTTTATCAAATGTAAGATTCATAATCATTCTCCATTTCATGCAGTCATCAGTTTAATTCATTACCATTAGAATCAAGAAACAGGTACTCCGATGGAACCATTGGTTCATAAAACACGTAAGGATAGGATTCTGGATCAATTTTTTCTTCGTGGATGCCATTTTCATCCGTGATTTTTACTGAAGCACAATCTGGATTATTGATCACAAAGGCAAATCCACGGTTCCAGTTAAGCACTGCGATATCCTGGACCTGGTCGAGGATAGGCTTGTAGGTCTGGACGAAGGAGTATTGATCCGTGTCAGTGATCTTCACTTCCATAGGCAGGTAGTAATGTGCCTGATATTCATTGCCGGAAATAAACCAGATGAGAGCCTTATCATCGGCGGTACACATACCGGCATATTGAAGATCGACTGTAGCGGCATCAGAGATCGGAAGTTCCTTCTGGGCTTTGGCTGTCAATTCATCGATGCCATGGTATTGCTTGGCGCAGCTGCAGAGGAGAAATATGGGACAAAAGAACGTGAACAATTTCATTTGCGCAACGGTCAATTTCATAGGGTTTCCCTCCTACAAAAACCTTAAACTTAACATGGACCCAGGCAGTCTGGTTAGTCAGCAGCCTGGAAGCTTTCACGCAGGATCAGTTTGGCTTCCAGTTCGATATGTTCTGGAGTCAGGTCATTTTCCTGGATTTTTTTCTGTAATAAGCGGATAATCTGGCTGCCGATCTCTTTGTTTGGCATCTCGATCACACTCAAGGAAGGTGAGGAATATTCTGTCAAAGAGGCATCCAACATTCCAATCGACAGCATCTCCACATCCTGTGGAAGTTCTACCCCTAAATCATGGAATCCACGAAGCGCTCCCAATGCCATGGAATCTGAATCACAAAAGATGACCTTTGGCCTGTCGCCATTCTGGCAATATTCTGTCGCCAGGCGGTAGCCGTCCTCGATGGTCCCATTTCCATGAAAGACCGAATCTTGGGTGACATGCAGGCCAATCTGTCCGCAGGCGTCTAAGAATGCCTGGGTACGCAGGGTGGTGGCAACAAATGCGGAGTGGGAAGCAAACACGGCTGCTTCCGTATAGCCTTTCTGACGGATCTGCCTTGCAGCCATCAAGCCGATCATCTTGTTATCGGTACAAACAGTAGAGAGGTACTCGGAATAACGGTTGATCAGCACCACCGGCATCTGCGGTGACAGACTCTCCAGGTACTTCATATCTTTCAAAGAACAGGCACCGATCACAACTGCGCTGTAACCGGTTTTCAAAATGGAAGCGTCGTACTGGTCAAGGTGGTCATCCTCGTAAGTCTGGACTACGATCTCGCAGTCGAATCCGATCCGGGAACATTCCACCTGCAGTGCATTTAAGAAAGATGCCAGGATCATGGTACGGTAATCCAAAGGCCAGAAAAACGCGATGACAGGTTTTTTGCTCTCCTGGAAACGTAATCGTCTTGCAGTCAGGTTCGGCTGATAGCCAAGCTCCCGCATGGCATCCTGTACCCGCTCCTGGGTCTGGGCAGAGATCTTCCGTTCACCGGATTTGCCATTCATAATAATAGAGACCGTGGTCACTGAGACACCGGCCAGTTTTGCAACATCTTTTATGGTAGCCATAAGGGAAAAACCTCCGAAATTCAATCATTTGATCATGATAAAGATTAATATCTATGATACCAGGGTCAAAAGGTCAGAATTTCGACGCTAGCTTGCTTGCAGGAGAATTTTTGACCTTGGGACCCGCCAAAAACATGAGTAAGTAGCCATTTTTCAAAGAAAAATGAGCGAATTACGAATGTTTTTGAGGATTGCGGGAGCACGCAGTGCAGAGCAATCCGGTATCAAAGGGGTCAAAAACTTTTGACCCCAACATCATATCTATATAAATCCACTAAATAAGACCATAACTGAAAAGCATGCAATAAGCCATTATTTATTATCTTACGTTCATTCATTTCCCTTGTCAAGCATGACAAAAAATCCCTGTGCGTTCTGCACAAAACCTCTCAATAAAAACTGTCGAAAATAGCAGAATTGAAAATAAATGATAAAAATTCTCTTGACAAAACTAAAACGTTAAACTATCATATGTGCCATAAGATAAACGTTTTACTAATACGTTAAACTAAAGCAAACCTAACAAATAAAACGTAAAGAATGAAGACTTTCAAGGGAAGGGAAGTTTTCACGAGAGTAACTGTGAAGGAACGGGATCGTTATACACAGTTATCCACGGGTCAGTACAAAGAAAGGCAGGAAAACAATGAGTAGTAAAGTAAGAAGAGCCATGGATGGCAACGAAGCAGCAGCTTATGCTTCCTATGCGTTTACAGAAGTCGCAGCAATCTATCCGATTACTCCATCTTCACCGATGGCAGAGTTAGTTGATAAGTGGTCCGCCAATGGAATGAAGAATATTTTCGGTCAGCAGGTAAAGCTGGTAGAGATGCAGTCTGAGTGTGGAGCAGTATCCGCGATGCACGGCGCGCTGGATACTGGTGTGATCGCAACCTCCTACACCGCATCCCAGGGTCTGATGCTGATGATCCCGACGATGTACCGTATCGCAGGCCAGTTAAAACCAGGCGTCATCCACGTTGCTTCCAGAAACGTAGCAACCCACGCCATCTCTATTAACGCAGAGCAGTCCGACGTTATGGCATGCCGCCAGACAGGATTCGCATTATTAGCATCTTCCAGTGTACAGGAAGCCATGGATTTAGGAGCGGTTGCACATCTTTCTGCGATCAAGGGCCATGTTCCATTTTTACATTTCTTTGATGGATTCCGTACTTCCCATGAGATCCAGAAGGTAGACTGCCTGGATTATGAGGATTTAAAGAACTTAGTTGACTGGGAAGAGCTGGACAAGTTCCGTAAGAATGCACTGAACCCAGAGCATCCGGTTCTGCGTACCACCGGCCAGTATTCCGATACATACTTCCAGAGCCGTGAGGCATGTAATACCTGGTATGACGCACTTCCAGATGTGGTGGAAGAGTACATGAACAAGATCAACGAACTGACAGGACGCGATTACAAGCCATTTAACTACTATGGCGCTCCAGACGCAGAGCATGTGATCGTGGTGATGGGTTCCGCAAGCGGATGTATCCGTGAGACCGTGGACTACTTATTAGCAAAGGGCGAGAAGGTCGGATTTATCGATGTTCATCTGTATCGTCCATTTTCTGCAAAGCATTTCCTGGCACAGCTTCCTGAGACTGTGAAGAGAATTACTGTCAATGATCGTACCAAAGAGCCGGGAGCTGTTGGTGAGCCTCTGTACGAGGATGTATGTTCCGTGATCTTAGAGTCCGGCAAAGACATCGACGTATACGCATGCCGCTTCGGTCTGGCAAGTAAGGATTACACACCTGCCCAGGTCATTGCTGAGTATGACAATATGAAGGCAGAAGAGCCAAAGAACCATTACACCATTGGTATCAATGATGATGTGACCCATCTGTCTCTGCCGGTTGGTCCAGAGGTGAACACCATTCCAGAGGGAACCATCAGCTGCAAGTTCTGGGGACTTGGTTCTGACGGTACCGTTGGTGCAAATAAGAACACCATCAAGATCATTGGAGATCATACTGATTTAAATGTACAGGCTTATTTCGAGTATGACGGCAAAAAATCCGGCGGTGTGACCAGATCCCATTTACGTTTTGGCAAAGCGCCGATCCATTCCACTTACCTGGTAAACCACGCAGACTTTATCGCCTGCCATAATAAGTCCTATCTGGACCGCTATGACATTCTGGCAGAAGCAAAAGAGGGTGCGAATGTCTTAATTACCTGTGACTGGAAGGGTGAAGAGTTAGAGAAGCATTTAACTCCATTATTTAAGAAAACAGCCGCTCAGAAAAAGATCCATTTATACACCATCGACTCTACTGCGATCGCTGCAGAGTTAGGTCTGGGCAGCAGAACCAATACTATTTTACAGGCTGCATTCTTCAAGATCACCGGAATCATCCCGATCGAAGAAGCAGTGGAATATATGAAGAAAGCCATCTTAAAATCCTATGGCAAGAAGGGCGAGAAGGTCATCAACATGAACTACGCTGCTGTGGATAAGGGTGTTGAGATGGTAGAAGAGGTAGAAGTACCTGCAAGATGGGCAGACATCACAGTTGAGGCAGAGAAGGTGGACGAGAACCTTCCAAAATGGATCAAGAACATCCAGATCCCGGTAAATTCCATGAAGGGTGACAACATCCCGGTCAGCGAGTTTATGGATCTGCCAGACGGTACCATGCCACAGGGAACCTCTAAGTATGAGAAACGTGGTATCGCAGTCAACGTTCCAGTATGGAACAGTGAGAAATGTATCCAGTGTAATATGTGTTCCTATGTATGTCCACACGCTTGTATCCGTCCATTCCTGGCAACTGAGGACGAGGCTAAGAACGCTCCAGAGGGCTTTACTATGGTTCAGGCCAAGGGCAAAGGCATGGAGAACTACCAGTACCGGATCCAGACATCTGTTCTTGACTGTACCGGATGCGGAAGCTGCGTAAGCGTATGTCCTGCAAAAGAGAAAGCAATCACCATGGAGCCGTTAGATGCTCATCGTGATCAGGCAGAGAACTGGGAGTATGCGATCTCCTTATCTCCAAAGAAGAACCCATTAGGAACCAGTACCGTAAAAGGCAGCCAGTTCGAACAGCCGTTGTTAGAGTTCCCAGGCGCATGCCCAGGATGCGGCGAGACTCCATATGCAAAACTGATCACCCAGTTATTCGGTGACCGGATGTACATTGCTACCGCAACCGGATGTTCCCAGGTTTGGGGTACCAGCTTCCCATCCTTCCCATATACCACCAACCACAAGGGCCATGGTCCTGCAGTGGGCGGCTCCCTGTTTGAGAATAACGCAGAGTACGGTATGGGAATGTGGTTATCCGTAGAGCAGCAGAGAAGCAAACTGGCGATGCACGCACAGGCTCTGGCAGATTTAACCGATGATGAGGCAGTAAAAGAGGCTGCATTAAACTGGATCGCAAACATCAATGATACGGAAGGCTCTGTCGTATCTGGCGAGGCATTTAAGAAAGCCATCGAGGCTCATGCAGCAACGGATGCAGAGAAAGCAGATATTGAAGAGATCAAGGCTAATTATGATCAGCTGACTAAGAAATCCGTATGGTTCTTCGGCGGCGATGGCTGGGCTTATGATATCGGTTACGGCGGATTAGACCATGTACTGGCTTCTGGAGCGAATGTAAATGTGATGGTATTCGATACTGAGATCTACTCCAATACCGGCGGACAGGCTTCCAAGTCTACACCTACCGGCGCAGTAGCGCAGTTCGCTGCAGCAGGTAAGAGAAATAAGAAGAAAGATTTAGGCATGATGGCGATGAGCTACGGCGATGTCTATGTGGCTCAGGTAGCCATGGGTGCAAATCCGGCTCAGTTCTTAAAGGCTGTCTTAGAGGCAGAAAGCTACAATGGTCCATCCTTGATCATTGCATACGCTCCATGTATCAGCCACGGCTTACGCTGCGGCATGAGCGATGTACAGGGCGAGATCAAACGTGCCGTTGAGGTTGGATACTGGCACTTATACCGTCACGATCCACGTCTGGCAGCAGAGGGCAAGAATCCATTTATCCTGGATTCCAAGGAACCACAGGGCGACTTCAGAGCATTTTTACGTGGCGAGGTACGTTTCTCATCCCTTGAGAGAACCTTCCCAGAGGTAGCGGATGAGCTCTTTAAGAAGACCGAAAAAGAAGCGATGGCAAGATACGCAAAATACAAAGCGCTTGCACAGTAAGGAGAAAACAGATGGGTAAGCTGATTGAGAAGTTATTAGGGGGCAATACAGGAAGTGTTGTAACTGTGGAACCGGATTATATCGTGATCAATGACGGTGTATCCCATGCGGCTGTGGATGAAATATCCACGGTCGCAGATCCACAGAAGGTACTGGTGATCTATGATCATGACGTACCAACCGGAAGACCGGAGGCAGCAGCCATTTTAAGAAAGAACCTGGCATTTGCGGAAAAATACAACTGCCAGTACATTCAGGCAGAAGGAACCGGTTACCAGTACATGGTAAATGAGCTGGTAAAACCGGGCCAGATCATCATCGGCGGCGGTTCCCACGGAAGCATTTTCGGGGCAAAGGGCGCACTTGGAATCAATGTGAGCATTCCGGAGCTTGCCAGAGTGACCGAGACCGGACGTTACAGCATCGTGGTTCCGGAGACTGTGGAGATCAGCCTGAAGGGAAGCTTAAAAGAAGGAGTCAGCATCATGGATGCAGCATTTTCCTTCTTAAAACAGGCGGGCGATGTGAAACGGAAATCACTGGAATTTTATTGTCCAACCTTAGACCAGCACGAGAAAGAGGTCCTGTGCAGCATGGCATGTTTAAGCGGCGCGTATACGGCATTTACCGTAGAAGAGGAGGGCGCTCCGGTTCTGACTCTGGATTTAGGAGCCGTTGAACCAATGCTCATGCTTCCTTGCGGTGACAGAAAAGACCAGAAGGACGCAGAGATCGTTCCAAAGGCATCCAAAGCAGGTCTGGAGTTAAATGCAGGCCAGATCGGCGGATATACCGGCGGTACGATTGAGGAACTGAGAAAAGCAGCTTCCATGTTAGATGGACAGAAGCTGGCATTAGGCTTCCGCTTAAGCATCTGCCCGGCAACCAGCCGCGATTACATTCAGGCTGCAGAAGAAGGCATTCTTACAAAATTCATTGATTTTGGAGCACAGATTCAGGCAGCAGGCGATCACAGTGTTGTGATCCAGGGCGCTGGAGCCATGGGACATAAGGAACGCCTGGTGACTACCGGACTGTATACTTTTGCAGGATCTATGGGATGTGATGACGCAGAAGTTTATACAGGCTCTGTTGAAACAGTCATGAACGCTTCCTTTGCGAAGCAGATGTAAGGAGGCGCAGTTATGGAAAAGAAATTCAGTGGAAAAATCTGGAAATTTGGAAATGATATTGATACCGATACCATTATTCCTGGAAAAAGAGGTACCATCCCGGATCGTAACGAGATGAAAAAATATGCGTTTGAGCTGTTAAAGCCGGAATTCGGTTCAACCGTCCAGCCGGGAGATATCCTGGTGGCAGGAACCAACTTTGGCTGCGGCTCCAGCCGTGAGCAGGCAGCGACGGTTCTTTCTTACAATGGTGTCCGCTGCATCATCGCAAAGAGCTTTGCAAGAATCTTCTTCCGGAACGCATTTAACAGCGGCATCCTTCTTCTTACCTGTGACCAGATCCAGGATGTGTGCGAAGGCGGCGATATCGTTACCGTAGATGTCGATGCGCAGACAGTCAGTGTAAACGGAAAGACCTTCAAGGTTGGTGCGGTTCCTGAAAATCTGTATAACATCGTAGCAAACGGCGGTCTGATCGAAGATACGAAGAAGCGTCTGGCAGCTGGAAACATGAAGACAGAGATTCAGCCTCTTTCCATTGAGCAGTGCCGTAAAAAAGGCTACACCATGGTGGAGAAGATCTTAAAGAAAAATGCAGGAAAAGAACATGTGGTTCCTGGTGATATCGTGATCACCAAGCCGGATATGTTCATGATCCATGATATTTATACCACCTATCTGTTAGAGACCATGAAGCAGATTGGTGCAGACAAGATTGATGATCCGGATAAGGTAACCATCGTCTGGGATCACTGTATGCCAACTGCTGTTGCAAAGAATGACTATGATCATTATGAAGCAGGTCTGGAGCTGGCTAAGAAATATGGCATCAAGAAGCTTCATATCGGTGAAGGCATCTGCCACACCATCATGCATGAAGCGAAGTACGCAAAACCAGGCGAGATCGCGACTGCAACGGACAGCCATACCACTACCTACGGCGGTGCCGGAAACTTCTGTTCTGGTATTGGTACAGCGGAAATGGCAGCAGCCCTGATCACCGGAGAACTTTGGTTTAAGGTTCCGGAAGCGATCAAGATCGTGTTAAATGGCCATTTAAGAGACGGCGTGATGAGTAAGGACGTGATCCTGCGTATCTTAGGCGATATCAAGGCAGATGGCGGACAGTACAAGTCTCTGGAGTTTACCGGTCCTGCAGCCCATGAGATGAGCATGGAGCAGCGTTTTACCGTTGCCAACATGGCGCTGGAGGCAGGTGCAAAGTGTGGTCTGTTTGAAGCCGATGAAAAGACAGCAGAATACTACGGAATGCCATTAGAGGACATTGACTGGGTATGTGTCGATGAGGAAGCAAAGTATGAAAAGGTACTTACCTACGATGTGAGCGAACTGGAGCCACAGCTGTCCTGTCCACAGGGCGTTGACAATGTTCATCCGATCAGTGAAGTAAAGGGCACCAGGATGGATGAGGTATATCTGGGAAGCTGCACCAATGGAAGTATTGAAGATATGGAAGCAGCCGCAAAGATTTTAAAGGGCCGCAAAGTTGCAAAGGGACTGCGTTTTATCGTTGTTCCGGCGACCAATACCATTTTCAAGCAGGCAATTGAAAGAGGCTATATCAAGACCTTTATCGAAGCTGGAGCAGTGATCTGCCATCCATGCTGCGGACTGTGCTGTGGTATGCCATATGGTCTGATGACAGATGACGAGCGTATCCTTCTGACAGCAAACCGTAACTTTATCGGACGTCAGGGAACCAAGAAAACATTAAGTTATCTGTCAAGCCCTACAGTTGCAGCAGCAACTGCAGTCATGGGCGTTGTAACAGACCCGGCTGATTTACCGGAACTGGTGTAATCAGCCTTTGATTCACGGTCAGGAGGAGAAAAAATGATCAAAAATTTTGAACAGTTAAAAGAAATGCTCCGTTCCATGCCAGTAAAACGCCGTGTGGCAGTGACTCCGGCACAGGACGAGCATACACTGGAAGCCATCAGTCATGCATACAAGGATGGCATGGTGGAGCCGGTTCTGATCGGTGATGAGGCTGCGATCTGTGAAATCCTGAACAAGCTTGGGGTTTCCACAGAGGGCATGACGATCATCAATGTGCTGGATCCAACTGAGGCTATCCAGAAAGCGGCGGATATGGCAAGAGACGGTGAAGTGGACTGCATCATGAAGGGCAAGACTGAGACAGGCGCCCTGATGAAGGTTTTAGTAAACCGTGAGAGAGGCATCCGTAAGAATGATACCATGAGCCTTCTGGCATTTATGGAGAGCCCAAATTACCATAAGGTATTTGCTATCACGGATGTCGGCTTACTGACTTACCCGACCAAGGAGCAGAAAAAGGCAGCCATCGCAAATGCAGTGGAAGCATTTCATGCCCTGGGCGTGGACGAGCCAAAGGTAGCCATTCTGGCGGCTGTAGAGAAGGTGAATCCGAAGATGAAGGAGACCGTGGAAGCAGCAGAGATCAAGGAAGAGGGCGTTCCGGGATGTATCATCGAGGGACCGATCAGCTACGATCTGGCTATGGACCCACAGTCTGCACCGATCAAAGGCTATGTAAGCCCGGTGGCAGGTGACGCAGATCTTCTGGTTGTTCCGGATATCGTCAGCGGCAATATCGCGGCAAAGACCATTACCGTTATCGGCGGAGGCCGTACCGGCGGCGTGGTCTTAGGAGCCAAGGTTCCGGTTTTATTAGTATCACGTGCAGCAAGTGCAGATGATAAATATATGTCCATCGTCATTGCGGCGTTAGTGGGCACAAAATAGGGGGAAACAAATGGAGAAGAAATTAAATTTTAAGGTGTGTGGGCTTCCTGCAAAGTATTTTATTCCGTTTTTCATCATTGTGATGGCAAGTGTTTATCTTGGATTTATGCCAAAGGTGAAGATCTATTCCAACGATGCGGGAACCTATATGGCAACCAGCTTTGTTATGACGATCGCCTTTTTGATGGCAGTCGGCGGACTGTTTTTCTGGCTGGGAAATACGATCCCGATCGTGAATAACTATCTCGGCGGTGCATGTCTGCTTCCTTTATTAGGCGCATCTTTCTTAAATTATGTTGGTTTAGTTCCACAGGAGCTGGTCAATGGTACCAAAGTCTTGATGGGCGGCGGTTTCCAGGACGCTTACATCGCTATGCTGCTGGTTGGTTCTATCTTAGTCATGGACCGGAAAGTACTTCTTGGCGCAACAGCAAGATATATGCCGACCATTTTAGGAAGCCAGGTATTTGCCCTTGGTTTCTGTATGTTAGCTGGCTTGGTCACAGGCTATGGCATTCCAGAGGCGTTATTTAACATTGGTGCTCCATGTATGTCCGGTGGCTCCGGCGGTGCTATGACTACACTTCCTGCTCTGTATACCAGCCTTGCAGGTGAGGACATGACTCATATGGCAGGACAGTTCTTATGCTACGCATCCATCGCAAACGTACTGGCTGTTGTTATGGCAGCGGTCGGTGGTGCGATCACTTCCAAGATGAAGGGCTTAAACGGCAATGGAGATATTCTTAGAAAACAGGGAGCTTCTATGCAGACGGAGAGCGAGAAACGTCCTGCAACCTCCGCTGATTATGTAGCATTAGGCTCTGGTATCTTCATGAGCTTCTGTCTGTACCTGTTAGGTAATATTTTAGGACACATTCCAGGACTGAGCGTGATTCCGGGTCTGGCTTGGACCATCGTTCTGGGTATCATCATCAAATGTACCGGTATTTTACCAGATTCTTTAGGTGACAACTGCGTATACTCCATGAACTTTGCATTAAAAGCCCTGCTTCCAATGCTGATCGCAGGTATCGGTATCAACTCCCTGAAGTTCGCAACCTTAGCGGAGTTCTTCAGCATCGGTTCTTTCATCGTGATCTTCATGGCAGTTCTGGGCGCATTCATCGGTGCAATGATCTTTGGTAAGATCTCCGGTCTGTGGTCTTATGAGGCGGGTGTTACCGCTGGCCTTTGCTGCTGCAACATCGGCGGTTCCGGCGACCTGGCAGTGTTATCTGCAGCAAACCGTATGAATCTGCTGGCATTCGCATCTATCTCCACCCGTATCGGCGGCGCACTGATGGTCATCTGGATCGGTATGTTATATCCACTGTTCCACTAAAATGGGCTAATTCAATATCGTTAAAATCAATTTTTGCCAAATAAATAGGGCATGGCGAGGCGGAGACGTCCGCCATGCCCTATTGCTTCATAGGAAATTTTCTATTTTAAATAAGAAGGAGAACATAAAATATGAAATCATATAAAGTATTTGCCATCAACCCAGGCTCCACATCCACCAAGATCGCCATGTTCGAGGGCGACAAAGAGGTATTTTCCAAAAATGTTTCCCATGACGCGGAGAAGTTAAAAGAGTTTAAGGAGATCAGTGATCAGTTTGATTACCGGAAGGAAACCATTTTGAAAGAGCTGGCAGAGGCAGGACAGACCTTAGAGGGTGTGGATGCATTCTCTGCCCGTGGCGGCGGCCTGGTAAATGTAGAGGGTGGCGTGTATAAAGTAGGCGAGAAGCTGTTAGAGCATGCCCGTGTCGGTTACACCGTAAAGCATCCGGCAACCTTAGGTGCGCAGCTGGCTGACGCATTTGCCAAAGAGTATGGCGGTGTGGCATTTGTGGTCAATCCTCCGGATGTGGATGAGTTCACAGATGTTGCCAGAGTGACTGGTCTGAAGGGAATTTACCGGGAAAGCCGTATCCATGCGTTAAACCAGAAGGAGATCGGCATCCGTTATGCAGCAAAATTGGGCAAAAAATACGAGGACTTAAACCTGATCATCTGTCATATCGGCGGTGGAATCTCCGTAACAGCCCATAACCATGGGAAAATGGTAGATTCCAACGATATCGCTAATGGTGACGGTCCGATGGCACCGACCCGCTGCGGACAGCTTCCGGTAAAGGATGTTGTAACGATGTGCTTCTCTGGAAAATACACCGAGAAGGAGATGCGGGAGAAGATCACAAAAACAGGCGGTCTGGTGGATCATTTAGGAACTTCTGACGCAAGAGAAGTCACTGAGATGATCAAAAATGGCAATCAGTACGCAAAACTGATCTATGATGCCATGATCTATGAGATCGGCAAGACCGCAGGCTCCATGGCGGCAGTTCTGTGCGGAAAAGTAGACGGTATCATTTTCACCGGCGGTATTTCCCATGACAAATATGTAGTAGAGAAACTGACTGAGATGTTATCCTTCATCGCCCCAATTACGGTTATGGCAGGGGAGTTCGAGATGGAAGCTCTGGCAGCAGGTGCGATCCGTGTGTTAAGCGGGAAAGAAGAAGCAAAAACTTATACTGGAATTCCGGTATGGAATGGGTTTGGCGTATGATGTTTGCCAGGAGAGTAATTCTGTATGCGGTGGGACTTCTGTTTATGGCCTTTGGAGTGGCATTTTCTGTCAATTCCAATCTGGGAGTCTCACCGGTGAACTCCCTCCCCTATGTGATCAGTAAGATCATCCATATGGATCTGGGAAATTGTGTGATTCTTGTATTTTCTTTCTATATTCTTGTTCAGATCCTGGTTATGAGAAAGGATTTTAAATGGATCAATCTGACCCAGCTTATATTTTCAACGATTTTCGGATATTTTGTGGATCTGGCAAAATGGATTGTCGGTGATTTTGCGATCCCCACGTATGCAGGACAGCTTCTGATGCTGGCAATCAGTATTTTACTGGTGGCAATCGGTGTGAGCCTTTATATGGGGGTCAAGCTGGTAAATATGCCTATGGAGGGCATGACCCATGCCATATCGGAGAAAATCCTGAAAAAACTTCCATTTCATGATGTAAAGGTGATCATGGACTGCCTTTCTGTCGGAATCGGAATCCTTCTTTCCTTCGTATTCCTTGGAAAACTGGAAGGAATCCGGGAAGGTACGGTGATCTGCGCGTTGTTGGTTGGAAAGATCATGAAACTGTTGAAAAAAGTGATCGATCCGGTGGTACAGAAGTTCTGTTTTTAGAAATAAATGGAGGCCAGTGGAATGAAAGTAACGAAAATGTCACGGGCAATTATGCCCGGAATGACTAATCAGAGAGGAATCCTGTTTGGTGGTCAGCTGATGGCGTGGATGGATGAGGTCTCTGGAATTACGGCGAAGAGGTTTACTGAATGTGAAGTAGCTACGGTAGCTGTGGAACAGATCAAATTTCTGGCTCCGATTCCATGTGGAGTGTTTCTGGATGTGTGTGGAGAAGTGGTTTCTGTGGGAAATACTTCGTTGAAGGTTCAGATCGAAGCCTGGATGGATGTTTCAGAGGGAGAATCAAAAAAAGTTGCAGAAGGAATGTTTGTCTATGTGGCTTTGGATGAACATGGAAAACCGAGAAAGGTTGGAAAAACTTTATGAAGATCGAAACAGCAGTGATCTGCGGAGACGGCGTCGGCCCGGAAATGATGGGTGCGGCGCTGTCCGCACTTAAAGCAGTATGTAAGAAATATCATCATGAACTGGTAATGTATCCGGTGTGTGCCTGCAGTGAAGCGCTGGAACTGGGGAAGGAGCCGTTGCCGGAGGAGTCGTTACAACAGTGCCTGGCGGTTCCTGCAGTGCTGTTTGGCAATACCGGACTGGAAAAATACCGGGATAAGCCGCTTCAGGAACGGCCGGAGGGGGCTCTCATGGCGCTTCGGAAAGCTCTTGGAGTCACTACTAATATCCGTCCAGTGCGCTATTACCCGGAGTTATCAGAATTCTCTCCATTAAAAGAACGGGTTCTGGAACGTGGTCTGGATTTTGCCTTTGTGCGGGATATCGTGGGTGGCGTGTTATGCTCGGATAAAGTCAGCGGTGAGGGAAAATATGGCAGAGAAGCCTATGAGTATGAATATTATAATGAAAAGATCGTCAGCGACACTGCCCATATCGCTATGAAGCTGGCAGCCGGACGGAGAAAAAAGGTGGCAAATCTGGATAAATCCAATGTTCTTGCCAGCTCCAGGCTCTGGAGGCAGAAGGTAACAGAGGTGGCGGGAGAGTATCCGGACATTGCACTGAGCCACTATTATATTGATAATGCAGCCATGCGGATCATGGAAACACCGGAGGATTTTGATGTGCTGGTGACTTCGAACCTGTTTGGAGACATTATCTCTGATGAGGGCACCCAGATGACCGGCACCCAGTATCTCTACGGCTCCGCGGAACTGAGCCGCGCCGGACACGCCATTTACACGCCCAACCAGCTTCATCATCCGGATGAGAGTATCATTGGGAACAACGTGGTAAATCCTCTTGGAATGATCGCGGCGGCAGCGATGATGCTGCGGTTCTCCTTTGGGCTGGAAGAAGAGGCTCGTGCAGTGGAAAAGGCTGTGGAGGCAGCGATAAAGGAAAATCTGGCTACCAGGGATATCTGGATGCCTGGAAAGAAGCTTCTGGGGACAGAGGAGATGGGACAGGCAGTGTGTGAAGCGATTTCCAGGGTAGTTGTTTAAAAAGATACCGCCCATATCGCCATGGCAGAGCGATACGGACGGTATCTTTTTTGATTTATTCACATTTATTATTTAGGGTTTGGGTTTATCAAAATGGTCTTATATTGGGATTAAGCTGGTTTTATTCATTTATTTCTCCGGCAGGTCAACCGGTTCGAAATATTCGCCCAGGGTCTCCAGGGCAGGTAATAACTTGGTGACGCCGCAGGTAAAGAAGAGAATACGGATCACCTCGAAGATCTCATCGATGGTCGCACCATTTTCCAGGGCGATCTTTGCATGAACCTTCATAGTGGTTTCTGTGCCTGTGGCCATGCCAATGGCCATAACGATCAGTTCACGATACTTCTTGGGGATAGAAATATCTTTTTTGTTGCAGTTGACATACTGCTGCAGGAACATATTGATCAGGTTTGGGTCATTGCCCATGACACGGTGGGAATCTAACAGTTTACCGCCTCTGGCGTCTTTTAATTCCTCCAGGATCGCGATGGAGCGTTCCAGTTTCTGTTCATCGGTCTGTCTCAAGATAGACACCTCCTTTCGTAGGTTAATGGGGGAAATATATCATTATAACCCGTACTTGGCACGCAGGAAGTCCGGTGCGTAATTCGGGAACAATGCGTAAGTGAGGACATCTTCCTCAGTCCTTGCCAGGTTTCCGGCTTCTGCCTTCGCGGCTTCAAAACCAGGCTGTAACATATCACCTGGGCGCGGGAAGTTTGGTTTCTCATCTCCAAGAGCCTTCTCTAACAATTCAGGGGAAATTGGTCCCGGCGGCATACCGTACATACCACGGCAGTATTCTTTTAATTCCTTGCTGACCATAGCGTAACGCTTGCCAGTCAGAACATTGGTTGTCGCCTGAGCACCGCACATCTGGCTGGATGGGGTTGCAAGCGGCGGATATCCCATGTCTGCTCGAACGCGACTGACTTCTTCCAGAACCTCTGGGAGACGGTCGTATAACTTCATAGCGGTCAACTGGCTTTCCAGATTGGAGAGCATACCGCCTGGAACCTGATGCTGGAGACATCCCACATCGACGCCTACCAGTTTGGTCTCAAAATCAGCGTATTTTTTACGCAGCTTCATAAAATCGTCATTGATGGATTTAAACTGCTCCAGATCGATCTTTGGATCGCGGCTGGTTCCTTTTAATGCAGCTAAAAAACTTTCAATTGGAGGATGAGCCGGGCCCATAGACATAGAAGAAACACAGACATCCAGTCCGTCTACACCTGCACGGATCGCCTCCCAGTAAGTCATTTCCGCCATGCCGCCGGTGCAGTGGCAGTGGAGATGTACAGGGATCTTCAATGCTTTCTTTAATGCGGAGATCAGTTCGTAAGCAGCCTGTGGAGTCATCAGTCCAGCCATATCTTCCACATGCATCAGAGAAGCACCCATTTTCTCCTGATCTAAGGCGTTCTGGACAAATACTTCTGTGGTGTGGAATGGGCTTACGTTATATTGAACGGAACCCTCGATCTTTTTGCCTGCTTTTTTCACTGCATTGAAAGCAGCTTCACAGTTTCTTAAATCCTGAAGGGCATCGAAGATCAGGAACACATCAATGCCTGCTTCTGCAGCCTTCAGGACAAATTTTTCTACGATATCATCTGGATAAGCCTTATAGCCTACCAGGTTCTGGCCTCTGAGGACCATCTTCAATGGAGTTTTTTTGACATATTTTTTGAATTCCCGGACTCTGTCCCATGGGTCTTCTTTTAAAAAGCGGACTGCCACATCAAAGGTAGCGCCGCCCCACATCTCCATACTGTCATACCCAACCTGATCCATGCGGGTCAGAAGCGGAACCATATCTTCTGTAGTCATGCGTGTGGCAAAGAGGGATTGCTGTCCATCACGGAATTCCACACTGTTAAACTTTAATGGAGTACCAGCTCCGGCAAAATCAGCCGCACCGATCCCGGTTGGAAGAATAGCTGCAGGAGTTGGTTTTCGATTCCAGAACAAGTGATCACATCCTTTTCTTAGATTGATTGTGTTTCGGTGTTATCGGTGTCAGAACAAAATTGGGAAGTATTTCGTTTGACTAAGATAAGTAAAACGTTAAACTAAATCGTTAAAACAAATGTACATCATTTTTGGAAAAATGTCAAGGGGAGAATGGGAGAAATTTGCGATTGTGCTGTAAAAGAAAATCCATTATAATAAGAGCACAGGCGATTATACTTGGAGGGTTCACACGGGAAAGGAGAGAGAATGACCGGTGAACGAGAAGAAGCGATGCAGATTACGGACCAGGAGGCCCAGTATGATGCAAGCGCAAAGCGTCTGCTGGCACAAAAATATGTGTTAGCGCATCTGCTGGTGAAAACAGTAAAAGAATTCAGGGAAATGGATACGAAAGAGATCATTCCTTTAATTGAAGGAGAGCCATACGTTAGTGCAGTTCCGGTGGATGGGGGACTTACGAATCGAGAAATGAAAATCCATGGTTCCAGAATCGTTGGAATGAATACGGAGGACATGGAAAAGAAGGAGGGCATGATTCGGTTTGATATTATCTTTTATGTTCGTATGAAAGATGGACTTTCACAGATCATTGTAAATGTGGAAGCCCAGAAGGATGAACCATATCAATATCGGATTTTGAACCGAAGTATTTACTATGTCAGCCGGATGATTTCTTCGCAGAAAGAACGGGATTTTGAAAATACGAATTACGATGATATCAAAAGTGTGTATAGCATTTGGATTTGTATGAATAAGAAAGAGAACAGCATGTGCCATATTCATTTGACTCAGGATGATATGATTGGAGATTATCATTGGAGAGGAAATTTGGATCTGATCAATATTGTTATGATCGGATTGGCGAAAGAACTTCCAGAACAGGATCCGGAGTATGAATTGCATAGACTGTTATGTACACTTTTTTTGCCAGAGATACCACAGGAAGAGAGAATTACAATACTTGAAAATGAATATGATATTCCGGTGGAAGAAAATTTCAGAAAGGATGTGAATGTTATGTGTAATTTGAGCCAGGGGGTAAAGGAATATGGCATGATGGAAGAAAAAGTAAAAGTGATTTTAAAAATGCATCAGAAAAATTACACAACCGCGGAAATCTCTGATATTGTAGATATTCCAGAAGATGAGGTACAAAGGATTATCGAAGAACAATCGGCGGCAGTATCATAAGGTCATGAAAACGCATGGATTGCAGTGAAAAAACTGCGCCATGCGTTTTTTTCGCGATTTACTTGCCAGTTCCTGTCGAACAGGTTACAATAGGTGAGGAAAAGGCAAGAGACAGCTCGGAAAGGAATATAGATAGATGGAAAAAAAGAAAAGCGTTCATACGGATGAAGGCTTACAGGGAAATGAGCGGATCGAGGAAGCAATCCTGGCGCTGCAGCAGGAGCCGACGGAGGAGTTATTGGCTCACGCACTGACGGTTCTCCGGAAGCGGATGCAGGAGAAGGGGCAGTTTATCGTGGCGGTGGAACCTCCGGTTGGAGATGGGACCATGAAGCTCCAGACCATCCGGACAAAGGATGGTGGACTCTGGTGGATGGCATTTACCGGTTTTGATGAGGAACTGCGGGGAAGCGGCAGCGTTATGTCTACGTTTATGGCAGATATGGGACAGTTATTCCGGTCGGCGGTTTCTGTGGAAGATATCCAGGGAGTGATCGTAAATCCGTGGAACCGGACGCTGATGATGGATAAAAATCTGATAAAGATCACGCTTGGAGAAGGGAATCACTGATGGATCAGAAAGAAATCGAAGAAAAACTGAAGAATTTTCAGGTAAAACATATTGAAAAGCCGGAAAAAAAGGAAGAACAGCCATTATCCGATCATGAAGGCTTTTGCGAGCAGTGGAAACATGCGGCGAAAATCCTCATTGGAATCGGAGGAGAGTGGAAAAAATCCAAACGGGAAGATATCTGTGAGGCGTATGACCTCCTGGCAAAATGTCTGGAGGGCAGAGATTATTTTATCGTAACTACCAACACAGACGCGGAAATTTTCCGGTCCCGGTTAGATGCCAGCCGGATCACAGCGCCTTGCGGCAATGAGACCTGGCGGCAGTGTTCCCGTTCCTGCACCAAGGACATCTGGGAGCCGGGAGAGATTCCGGACGATATCTGTCCACATTGCGGCGCACCGTTGTGTGGCAATACCATTGACGCGGATTCTTATATCGAAGAAGGCTATCTGCCTCAGTGGATGGCATATACCAGATGGCTGACCGGAACCGTGAACCGGCCGCTGCTGGTACTGGAACTGGGAGAAGGCTTTAAGACCCCAACTGTGATCCGGTGGCCATTTGAGAAGACAGTACGCTTTAATAAGAAGTCCTGTTTTTATCGTGTCAATGCCAAGTTTGCCCAGCTGGCAGAAGAAACCGATGAGCGTTCTGTCTCTGTTGCAGAAAATTCTGTGGACTGGGTATCGGCAATGTTGAAAACCTTATAAGAATTGAAGGAGGGTTATATGGGAGCGATCCAGAATGACTGGCTTCAGGCAGTAGGCGGAGAATTCCGGAAGCCATATTATAAGGAATTATACGATTTTGTGAAAGAAGAATACAGTACCAGGGTGATCTATCCACCGGCAGATGACATTTTCAATGCCCTTCATCTGACGCCTTTAAAAGAGGTAAAGGTGGTGATCTTAGGCCAGGACCCGTATCATAATGAGCATCAGGCCCATGGGCTTTCGTTTTCTGTTCTGCCTGATCAGAGGGAGATTCCTCCGTCTTTGCAGAATATTTATAAGGAACTCCATGATGATCTGGGCTGTTACATACCGGATAATGGATATCTGGAAAAATGGGCAAGGCAGGGCGTGCTGATGTTAAATACGGTATTGACGGTGCGGGCCCACCAGGCGAATTCTCATCAGGGACATGGCTGGGAGCAGTTTACAGATGCGATACTGGAGGCAGTGAATCAGGAGGACCGGCCGATCGTGTATCTGTTGTGGGGCAGACCGGCCCAGAGCAAGATCCCGATGCTGACGAATCCAAAGCATCTGATCTTGAAAGCGCCTCATCCAAGCCCATTGTCTGCTTACCGCGGATTCTTCGGATGCCGCCATTTCAGTCAGACCAACGCGTTTTTAGAGAGCCATGGGGCAGCGCCGATTGACTGGCAGATTGAAAATATTCATAATTAGAATATTGACCAGAAGGAGAAAAGCATGAGTATTATTGAGATTTTAAAGGTCTTAGTCCTGGGAATTGTTGAGGGATTTACGGAGTGGCTTCCCATCAGCAGTACCGGCCATATGATCCTGGTGGATGAGATCATCCACTTAAATGTGACACAGGAATTTAAGGACGTCTTTATGGTAGTGATCCAGCTTGGGGCGATCCTGGCGGTGGTTCTTCTGTATTTCCATAAACTGAACCCGTTTATCAGGACCAGAGGACGATCCGTAAAAGGAGCAGTGATCCCGCTGTGGGGAGATGTGGCGCTGAAAAAACATACGGTGATCCTGTGGATGAAGGTGGTGGTAGCCTGTGTTCCAGCTGCTGTCATGGGACTGTTGTTTGATGACTGGATGGAGGCCCATCTGATGAATGCCTACGTGGTTGCGGCGGCGCTGATCCTTTACGGTGTCTTATTTATCGTGGTGGAAAATATCAACTATGGAAAGCGTCCGGCGATTGAGCGGGTTGGCGATATTACTTATAAAACAGCTCTGATCATCGGTTTATTCCAGGTGCTCTCCCTGGTGCCTGGAACCTCCAGATCCGGTTCCACCATCTTAGGAGCCATGATCATCGGCTGTTCCAGACCGGCAGCAGCAGAGTTTTCCTTTTTCCTTGGAATTCCGGTGATGTTCGGTGCCAGTCTGTTAAAAATCGTGAAATTCGGGTTCCATTTTACGGGAGCAGAGATTTTTATCCTGCTTTTTGGAATGGTGGTTGCGTTTATTGTTTCCGTATTTTCCATCAAATTCCTGATGAGTTATATCCGGAAAAATGACTTTAAGCTGTTTGGAATCTACCGGATCGTGCTGGGCGTGATCGTGGTGATCTTTTTTGCGGTGAGAACGATTATGGGACTGTAATGATTGATGGTGAGAAAAAGTGCAGGTATCGGCACTGAATGAGTGGGGGAAAATAAGTCATGAAGATAATGGCACACAGAGGTTACAGTGGAAAGTATCCGGAGAACACGATGTTGGCTTTTGAAGAGGCAGCAAAAACCGGAGCAGACGGAATTGAGTTGGATGTTCAGCTGACGAAGGATGGACAGGTGGTGGTGATCCATGATGAGCGGATCGACAGGACTACAGATGGCACTGGATTTGTGAAGGATTATACTTATGAGGAGTTGAAGAAATTCAATGCTTCTAAGGTAAAAGGTGATCGCTATGAGTTCCAGCATATTCCGACGTTTGAAGAGTATTGCGCTTGGGTGAAGGATAAAAATCTGGTGACTAATGTGGAGTTGAAGACCAGCATTATTTATTATCCGGAAATTGAGGAGAAGACCCTGGAAATCATCCGCAGATATGGCTTGGAGGACCGGATCATTTTCTCATCGTTTAACCATTTGTCTATTCTGAAAATGAAAGAGCTGGCCCCGGAGATCCCTTGCGGGGCGCTGGTTGGCAGTAAGGGGTTGAAGTGCGCGGGATTTTACTGTGAAAGATTTGGATTTGAGTTCTATCATCCGGATTACGCAACGCTTACGGAAGAAGACGTGAGGGAGTGTAAGGAACATGGCGTTGGGATCAATGCGTGGACAGTCAATGATCTTGGGGGCCTGGAGCAGATGGCGGAATGGAATTGTGAAGGAGTGATCACCAATTATCCAGATGCGGCCATGAAGTATAAGAAATCACTAGAATAAGAGAATACAAAAATGGGAGATGATCGTAATTATCAAGTATGCGATCATCTCCCATTTTTGCATGCAATTATAAAAATTTAGAGAGAATTTTAAGACTACAGTCCCTCAGCGATCTCGTAGATCAGTCTTTCGGAATCTTCCCATCCCAGACATGGGTCGGTGATAGATTTGCCGTAGCAGTGTTCTCCGATCTTCTGGCTGCCTGGTTCGATATAGCTTTCTACCATGACACCTTTGACCATCTGGTTGATCTCGCTGGAATGGCGGCGGCTGTGGAGAACTTCCTTGACGATACGGATCTGCTCCATGTACTGTTTGCCGGAGTTGGAGTGGTTGGCATCCACGATGCAGGCCGGATTTGCCAGATCCCGTTTGGCGTAAAGCTCATGAAGGAGGATCAGATCTTCATAGTGGTAGTTCGGAATATACTGGCCATGCTTGTTGACTGCGCCACGCAGAATGGTGTGGGTCAGTGGATTGCCAGGTGTGTGTACTTCATAACCTCTGAAAATGAATTCGTGACCGCCCTGTGCTGCCACAACAGAGTTTAACATAACTGATAAGTCGCCGCTGGTCGGGTTCTTCATACCAACTGGAACATCGCAGGCGCTGGCTACCAGACGATGCTGCTGGTTCTCAACAGAACGGGCTCCCACTGCGATGTAGGACATCAGGTCGGATAAGTAGCGCAGGTTTTCCGGATATAACATCTCATCTGCAGTCGTAAGTCCGGTTTCCTGAACCACATGCATATGCATCCTGCGGATGGCGATCAGGCCCTCATACATATTTGGTTTCTTCTCCGGGTCTGGCTGATGGAGAAGTCCCTTGTAACCTTCACCGGTGGTACGTGGTTTGTTTGTATAGACACGGGGAATGATGATGATCTTATCCTTTACCTTGTCCTGTACCTTTACCAGGCGGTTGGTGTAGTCTAATACAGCAGTCTCATTATCCGCGGAGCATGGTCCGATGATCACGAGAAATTTATCACTCTCCCCGGTGATGACTTTTCTGATCTCCGCATCTCTTTTTTCTTTTAATGCGGCTAACTCAGCAGGAATCGGAAATTGTTCCCGGATTTCCGCAGGAGTTGGAAGTTTGTTGATGAATTCAAGTCCCATAGATTTTTCTCCTCTGTAAAAAATTTATTTCATTATAATATGCTTTTTGGAAAAATAAAACCCTGGAAATAGAAAAAATATTTGTAAAAACGGAAAAATGTTGGTGATGGGAAATAAAAATGTTTGTGGCTGGAAATAAATTGTAAAAAAAGTGACAGCATGATATCATAGAAACAATGGCCAAAAGCCACAAAAAGAGAAGGGAAAAACTGTCATGGAAAAAAACAGAGATGGGTTTAGAAGCAGGACCGGGTTTGTGCTTGCATGCATCGGTTCTGCAGTTGGAATGGGAAACATATGGAGATTTCCATATATGGTATCGGATTGGGGAGGTATGACCTTTCTGATCCCCTATGTGTTATTTGTGGTGTTGATCGGAGCGTCAGGAGTGATCGAGGAGATGGCTCTGGGACGGGCGGCAAAGGGCGGCCCTATCAAGGCATTTGGATGCTGCACGGAGATTCGTACCGGCAAAAAGAAACCGGGAGAGATCGTCGGTGTGATTCCGGTACTGGGGTCGCTGGCGCTGGCGATTGGCTATACGGTTGTGGTCGGCTGGATCTTCAAATACGCGTTTTTAGCCATCAGCGGCGGACTGTTTCAGTTCCATCAGGATATGGACGCCATTGCCGGGCTGTTTGGAAGTACTGCTTCTGCATTCGGCAATAACATGTGGCTGGTGATCGCCATGGTGGTGACGGCTGTGATCATGGCATTTGGCATTGCAGGTGGGATCGAGCGTGCCAATAAGGTGATGATGCCGTTACTATTTGTCCTGTTTTTGGGACTTGGTATTTATATTTTCACACTGCCGGGTGCAGGAGCGGGGTATCGTTATATTTTTACCATTGATCCACAGAAGCTGTTAGATGGAAGATTGTGGATCTATGCGTTTGGACAGGCATTTTTCTCGCTGTCCATTGCGGGAAATGGTACCGTGATCTATGGTTCTTATTTAAGTGAATCAGAGGATGTGGTCAGTTCCGCAAGAAATGTAGCAGTATTTGATACCATGGCGGCACTTCTGGCGGCATTTGTCATCATTCCGGGAATGGCAGTGGGAGGTGCAGAGCTTTCCTCCGGCGGTCCGGGACTGATGTTTATCTACCTGCTGAATGTGTTCAATGGAATGCCAGGCGGCAGAGTGGTGGAAATGGTGTTTTACATCTGCGTATTATTCGCAGGCTTAAGCTCTCTGGTGAATCTTTATGAAGCGCCGGTGGAGATGTTGGAGGAACGGTTTGGAATGAAGCGGAAGATGGCAGTTGCCTGCATGGCTTTGATCGGAGGCATTGCGGCCCTGCTAATCCAGGGTATCGTATCCGGCTGGATGGATGCGGTTTCCATCTACATCTGTCCGCTGGGAGCCATGCTGGCGGGAATCATGTTTTTCTGGGTGGCTGGAGATGATTTTGCCCTGTCAGCAGTGAATCAGGGAAAAGAAAGACCGATTGGCAGATGGTTCCTTCCACTGGGAAGATTTGTACTGGTCCCAGCCGCGGCGATTGCGCTGATCGCAGGAGCGCTTCTTGGAGGAATCGGCTGATCCTGTGGAAATATTACTCCACAGGCCTGTCAGCAAAGGTTTGTTCGATTTTTCTGATCACAAACAGATAAGAAACTCCTGTAAACACCCCGGCGGACAGCCAGGCCGCCGGATCTGCAAAGCAGGCAAGGAAATAGCTGTACAGCTTGATGGAAGCCATGGATACGATCAGTCTGGCAATTAATTCCACCACGCCGCCCATCATCGGCAGAAAACCATATCCACAGCCCTGCATGATGTTCCGAAAGATAAAAATGGTACTTAATGGAACAAAGAACAGAATGCACAGCTGGCAGTAGGTCCTTGCCCAGGGGATCATGGCGCTTAGATCCACATCTCCTGTAAAGAACAGTCCCAGACACGGTTTGTATAAGAAGAACATAATGGCAGCAGCAGCCGGGGAATAGATGAATTCTGCGATCAAGGCATTTTTCACGCCATTCTTGATTCTGCCCACATCTCCGCTGCCGTAGTTCTGTCCGCCATACGTAGCCATGGTCTGTCCCATGGCAATCATTCCCTGGATGACCAGATTTTCCAGTTTGTTGGCTGCTGTGTAGGCAGCAACTGCCTCAGAACCGAATAAATTCACTGCGGACTGCATAATCATGGTTCCGGAAGAAGTGATGGCAAACTGGATGGACATAGGAACTCCGGCGGCAAGCTGGGCGCTGGTGATGGAGCCAGACAGCTTCCACTGATTCCGTCTGGGCTTTAGATCCGGCGCTTTGAACCAGATATAGATTCCACAGAGGACTGCGGAGATCAACAGGGAAAGGTTGGTGGCCCAGGCAGCTCCTGCCACGCCCATCCGGAAGGTCACGATCAGAAGCAGATCCAGTACCACATTTAAACAGGCGGAAAAGATCAGGAAAAACAGAGGAATCTGACTATTTCCCACGGCCCGGAGGTAGGCGGAAAACAGATTATAAAATACATTGGCAGAAATTCCTATGCTGATGACCATGATATAGGTATAAGCGTTATCAAAAACGTCTGCAGGCGTATTCATCAGAACCAGAAGCGGATGCATGATCACCAGACAGAAAACCGTCATCAAAATGGAAGAAATGATGGACAGAAGGATTCCATTGGCGACACTGGCCTTCACACCATCCAGATCTTTGGCACCGTATTTCTGGGAGACTACTACGGAAAAACCAGAGGATACACCCTGGGCAAAGCCTGTGGTCAGAAACATGATCGTTCCGGTGGAACCAACCGCCGCTAACGCCCCGGCTCCCACGAATCGTCCCACGATGATGGTGTCCACCATGTTGTAAAGCTGCTGGAACATGTTGCCGATCATCAGCGGAATGGTAAAACGGAGCAGGATCGGCATGATCTTTCCTTTCGTCATATCTAATTGCATATCTTTTCGATTCCTTTCTGTAAAAACCGTTATAAAGTTTCAAAATCCCGGATTTGATTGTACGGGCGGGCACATATTTTGTCAATAAGATTTCCTTTGGAAAATCCATTTTCAGTATTAGATACAGAAGCTTCCTCATAAGAATATACAAGTATTGGGACAAATACCCTATTACTGTGATAGAAGGAGGAAGAGAGATGAGCATGAGAAGGAAAGGAAGCAAGGGAAAATGGCCCGGTAAATTCCGAAAGGGACTGTCACTGGCATTGTGCGCCAGCATGGCAGGAACCGGAATTGCGGCTCATGTGGCATTGGCGGACACAGAGGCAGTGGTCTTGGGGGACGAGTTATTAAAAGCGACGCCGGATCAGGCACAGAAACTTGAGGAGGCGACTCCATCCAATGCAGGAATGTCCAGCAGTCTGACGGACGGTGGTTCTGGTGAGATTGGCGGGGAAGAAGCCACTCCATCCAACGCAACATTTCAGATGCTTCCACCAGACGATAACATATTATCTGTTGGAACGGACGAGCCTTACCAGTCCATTCAGGATGCCATCAACTACATAAATGAAAAGCAAAAGGGTTCTGATGAGGCGAAGGAAGAGGACTGGGTGATCCAGGTCAGGCCGGGAAGCTATGGACGTTTCCTGGTGCCGAGAACGGTAGAAAATTTAACGATCCAGGGTGCTGGAAATGATACAGTGATCCAGACAATGGATGGTTCCTCCCTGGAGTTATCCGCAGGAAGTGTCCGTAACAGCGATGCCAATGGAATTGTGGTATGGGGAAAAAACATTACATTTAAGGATTTAAAGATCGAGAGCGGTGATTACCACCTGGACAAGGAGGGAAAGGAACTCTGGTATACTTCTGCCATCAGTACTAACGATATCATGTCAGGAACCGGAGAAGAGGCGGCCAGCGGCCTGACGCTGGATCATTGTACCTTTGAGGGCTCTGGCACCGGTATGGGCGTGCTGCCTCTTAGAAGCGTATTTACCGTAACCGATTGTCGGTTTGAGGGCTACGAGCAGGCAATCTATTTCGCCTGTGACAATTTAGAGGCACTGGACTGGCAGATCACCGGCAATACGATCGAGGACTGTATTTACGCCATTCATGGATATTTTGGCGGAGCGGTAAGCGGGGATGCGGAGGGCATGATGATCCAGGGCAACACCATTTGCGGAACCCAGGATCGGTTTGCAGTGGTTGCGCTGATGGATCAGTCCAATAAAGGCTCCCTGAAGCTGGATATTTCCGATAATGATTTTTCTTATGCGATCCTTGGCGGCATCAACCAGAGAAAAGACGGTGACGTAGCCCAGGGAAGCATGGGAGAGCTGCAGGATGCCAATGTGATGAAGGATCACAGCTTCGTGGCAGATGCCTATTGGTACAGTGCAGACAATTACGGAACTGCATTTTATGCGCCAAAAGAAGCAGGTAAGATTGCCGTATGGCACGCAGATCCCCTTCAGGAATCCGACATTAAGGATAAATTCCAGGCGGCTCTTGAGGATTATGGCACTGCAGGCCAGTTTATCGAGTTCAATGCCCCGGCCCAGGAGATCTTCACTCTGGCGAAAAATGCCCTGGTGATCGAGGATTATGTGGATGCAGGCGATTTAAAGATCTCCAAGCAGGTGCTTGGAAATGATCATGACAACACCACATTTCACTTCAAGATCAAGCTGTCCAGAGAGGACGGAAGAGCATTGAATGGCCGCTATGATTACGTGGATGCGGCAGGCGAGAGCCACACAGCAGCCCTGGAAGACGGAATCATGGAAATCTCCATGAAAAATGGCGAGAGCGTGGTAGTAAAGGATCTGCTTCCGGGAACCCAATATGAAGTGAGTGAGGCAGAGAACAGCGCTTATACCGCTTCCTGTGCCGCTCCGACGGGTCAGATCGAGGCGAAAGTAGAAAAAGAAGTGGTCTTCCAGAACACCTATCAGGGTTCCGGACTGCCGGATATTCCATCACCAGACTGGAGCATTTCTAAGTCTAAAACTGCGGAGACGCTGGACAAAGATTTCCAATCTAAGGTGACCCTGTCCTTACCGGCTTATGATTATAAGCCGTCTGTGGATGTAGTCATGGTAGTGGATGTTTCCAGCAGCATGAAAGATCATGATATCACAGAGGCAAAAAAAGCCGCTCTAGCGATGTGTGGGGAACTGGAAAGCCGGGATAAGGTTTCTTCCAGAATCGGAATTGTGACATTCGATAAGACTGCACATGATCTGACCAATGGACTGGTATCCGTGACGGAGGCGAAAAAAGCCATCGGGGAGATCAAGCCGTCCTCTGATACGAATATGATGGCAGGTCTGATGGCTGGCAAAGCTATGCTAGACCAGGGTACTGCTGATGACAAATATCTGGTGCTGTTAAGTGATGGCATTCCGATCTACTGGGTAAATGACCAGGGAGAGGCAACTGGTAAGATGTTAAGCAGATATACACAGCTGGATGAAAACGGAAACCCGGTGATCGTAAGCCGGGAGCCAGCAGCATCAGAACCAGAGGGTTCCATGGAAGATATGAGCGTGGTGAAGTCCATTGATGAAATCCTGGCATTTCAGGACTGGGATACCGATGCAGACGAGTGGATCCAGGAGAGCAATACCGGAGCCATCTGGGACAATGGATATAAGCACACAAACATTGAAAAGAGCATATATATGACTGCAAAATACCTGATGAGCGAGATTTTAGGCCGCTATCCGCTGAAAATGGTGGCATTTGGAACAGATAAATATTCAAATAGTATTGTTTACAAATACGGTGAGAATTTCTGTGACTGGATCGGCGTCCAGGAAGGTGTTTCTTATTATAAGGTAAAGAAACCAGGCTATGGAGGGGAAAACGGAGAACTGGTGCAGGCATTCGAGGAGATTTCCAATGAAATGATCCATGTGGTAGATGCCGGAAGCAGCGTGATCGATGAGATCGGAAAGACCGGGGACTATGATTTTGCCTTTGTCAATGATGCAGACAGGCTTGTGATGAACGTGGATGGAAAGGAAGAAGCAGCTGAGAAGATCGGGGAAAATTCTTACGGTTTCGTGAAAAACAGCCAGGTGGCTGATGGGTATGAATTTGTTCTATACTATCACCCGGACGGCTGCTCCTATAAGGGAAAAACTTACGGCGAAAGCTTTGTGTGGAAGATCAATGTGCCGGTAACGATCGATCATCCGGTGCAGTTGACCTACCAGGTGAAACTGACGAATCCTAAGAATGAGGCGGGAACTTATGGAACCTATGACCGGGATGGAAAAGCCGGTTATGAGGGGCTTTACACCAACAATATGGCAGTTCTGTATCCGGTGGACAGCAATGGAAATGCGTATGAAGCAGAGAAATTCTTAAAGCCAACCGTTTCCTATACTGTAAAGAGTGAAAAACCGGACCCGACTGATCCGACACCAACCGAACCAGAGCCAAAGCCAACCGAACCAGAGCCAAAGCCAACAGAGCCGGAGCCAAAACCAACAGATCCGCAGCCAACAGATCCACAGCCGACCAATCCGCAGCCAACGACGCCGGGCGGTAATCATATCAGTGGCGGTACCGGCGGACGTGGCTCCAGAGGTTCAGGAATCGGTGGTCCGGGCGTGGAGACACAGGCAGCAGAGACCGTACCAGAAGCGACTATAGCAGAAAATGCAGCAGAGACAGCAGCAGAAGAGCTTCCAAAGACCGGGGACCACACCAGCCCAGCTATGTGGCTGCTTTTGATCGGAGCCGGTATGGCGGCATCTCTTTTTGTGGCAGTTTCTGGAAGAAGAGATGAGGAATAATCTGGCAATGAAACGTGGGAGGACGTATTGGGACGAGGACTGCGGCACGCTGCCGCGGTCCTGGCAATGATCTGCCTGACAACAGGATTTACCGGTTTGAGCGGACTGATCTGGACAGGAGCGCAGCAGCAGAGAGTGTATGACGATCTGATACGCCAGACAAAGAGGGAGAGCGTTCTGCTCTCCCGGACAAAAAACGGGGGAGAAAATGGAAGTGTACAGAGAACGAGGGTTTCTGTGGAGGAATTACAGGAACGAAGGCTGGAACAGGCCAACGCTGGTAACAAGGCAGCAGGTAGTGCGACTGGTGGGCAAAAGCATAGGGGCAGACTGGAAAATCAGCAGACGGCGAAACAGGCCCAGACGAAACAGGCCCAGACGAAACAGACGGTCATCGACTTTGACGCCTTAAAAAAGATCAATCCGGATGTAGTATCCTGGATCACGATTCCTGGCACCAACATTGATTACCCGCTCTTACAGGGAAAGGACAACAACCAGTACCTTCATAAAGATATGGAAGGAAGAGACAGCGCGGCAGGTGCCATTTTCCTGGATTACGGTGACAAGGCGGATCTTTCCAGCCGCCACAACATCATCTACGGTCATCACATGAAAAATGGAACCATGTTCAAGGACATCGTCAAATACAAAGACCAGCAGTATTTTGACGAACACCAGGATATCATTCTCTACACCCCGGACCGGGAGATTCACCTAAAAGCCCTGGCAGCCGTGGTCGCAAACCCAGATGCCATCCGCCGGAAGATTGATTTTCAGTCTTGGGAGGAATTCACCTCTTATATAGAAGAGATGACCCAAGACGCCAGCGCTTTTGCAACAGTTCCCAAAGGAACGGCCATCCGACGCCTCTATTCCTTTGTCACCTGCAGCTACGAATTTCAGAACGCAAGAACGATTTTATATGCATATGAAGAAAATTAGACGAAAAATCACAAAAAACCGCTTGACATTTCCTGGAATGAGGGATATACTAAACAAGCAGTCGCGATTGAGACATATCATGACTGCTCATATGGGGTCTTAGCTCAGCTGGGAGAGCATCTGCCTTACAAGCAGAGGGTCATAGGTTCGAGCCCTATAGGCCCCATATAACCGAATATGGCGGAATAGCTCAGTTGGCTAGAGCACACGGTTCATACCCGTGGTGTCGAGAGTTCAAATCTCCCTTCCGCTACGAGTAAAAAAAGACAACTTGAGAAAATCAAGTTGTCTTTTTCGTGTCATAGGAAACTTCGACCTATGACACAAAAAACGCTCCGCTAAGGATCGCACTGCGGCGGAGTGGAAGAATGTCGCTAAAGCGACCCGCCGCAGGCGGAGAATCCTGCAAGCAGGATTCTTTTTTATCTTGTACGAATGCGAAAAATATCATAACATAAAAATAAGATAAATCCGGGAAGATAGTTCTTTAAAATGTGCATGAAAAAAGAAAGGGGCGGCAACTCATGAAGGAAAACTTGAAATTACCAGTAGGAGTGGAAAATTTCCAGGAGATACGTCAGCTTGGCTTTTTCTATATTGATAAGACAAAACTTATTGAACAGCTCCTTGAGCAGTGGGGAAAGGTCAATTTATTTACCAGGCCAAGAAGGTTTGGAAAAACCCTGAATATGAGTATGCTTCGCTATTTTTTTGAGATCGGAACAGATCCGGCTCTGTTTGATGGCCTATATATTGCCCGTGATCAGAAACTGTGTAAGGAACATATGGGGAAATATCCAGTGTTGTTTCTCTCGCTGAAAAATGTAGAAGGGCTTACGTTTGAGGAGGCAAGATACCGTCTGATGGAACTGATTGCCAGAGAAGCAAGGCGTTTTTCCTGTTTATCAGACAGTGAAAAACTGACGGAAGCAGATAAAGACAGTTATCGGGCGCTGACTGCACAGCGGGATGGACGTTATGTCATGGATGGAATGTTACTGGCTTCTTCTATACAGACGTTATCCCAGCTTTTGTATCAGCATTATGGGCAGAGAACGATCATTCTGATCGATGAATATGATGTACCGTTGGATAAAGCATTTCAGCATGGCTACTACCGGGAAATGGTTTCTCTGATTCGTGGATTATTTGGTCAAGCATTGAAAACAAATGATGCACTGCATTTTGCGGTATTGACTGGATGTTTACGGGTTTCCAAGGAGAGCATTTTCACAGGACTTAATAATTTTAAAGTGTTATCCATCACAGATGCCCGTTTCGATGAGCATTTTGGCTTTACGGATCAAGAGGTGGTACGATTGTTGGAGACCTATCATATGGAAGCTCATTTGTCGGAGACGAAAGAGTGGTATGATGGTTACCGTTTTGGTGAGGCAGATGTGTACTGTCCATGGGATGTGATCAATCATGTGGACCGTCTTCGGGGAGAACCTGGGGCGAAACCCCAGTCCTATTGGATCAATACCAGTGGGAATGAACTGGTGAAGTGTTTTATCCAGAAGGCCAATAAGACCACAAGAGATGAGATTGAACGCCTGGTTTCTGGTGAGACGATCGAAAAATCAGTTCGTCTGGAATTGACGTATGATGAGATCGACCAGAGCGTGGAGAATTTATGGAGCGTGTTATTTACAACCGGATATCTGACTCAGAGGGGGATGACGGAGAATGGGGCTTATCGGTTAGCGATTCCGAACAGAGAGATCAGAGAAGTCTATCGTCTTCAGATCCAGGAATGGTTCCGGGAAACGGTTTTTTGCAACGCGGATCAGTTGCAAAGGTTCTGGATCGCGTTAGAAATAGGAAAAACAGAGGAGATCGTTAGTTATTTGGAAAGAATTCTTAGCAACTCGATCAGTGTTTTCGATACCAGGGTCCAGGATGGGCAGAAGGAAAATGCTTATCATACTTTGCTGGTCGGGCTTTTGGCTGGAAATGATAACTGGCTGGTGAAATCCAATGTGGAGGCGGGAGAAGGTTTTGCGGATATTATCGTAGAGACAGAAAAACCAGATTCTGGCATGATTCTGGAACTAAAGTATTCCAGGACATTTGCAGGAATGGAGAAAGCCTGTGAAACGGCAATTTTCCAGATCAGGGATCGCAGATATGGGGAATATCTGGAAAATGATGGGCGAAATGAAATCCTGATTTATGGGATCGCGTTTTGTAAGAAAAAATGCAAGGTACTTATGGAGCGGTTGTAGAGGAAAACAGTTTATTCCGATTTATGTGGGAACACTGGGAAAATGGCGACAGCAAATGGGGTAATAAAAACGAAGATGTTGTAAATGCAGTGTATGGTGCTCCTGATTTTGGAGACAGACCATATCAAAAAATAGATAAAAAGAGGAAAATGGTTATGAAAGAACAGGTAAAAGATTTTCTGGTCATTACAGGCAGTACTGCCATTGTGGCGGCAGCCGTGTTTTTCTTCCTGGTGCCAAGCCATGTGTCCGTGGGCAGCATCTCCGGTCTGGCAGTGGTGCTGGAAAATTTCATTCCCTTGCCAATCTCAATGATCACTATGATCTTGAATGTGGCACTGCTGATCGTGGGATTTTTGTTTATCGGCAGGGAATTTGGTGGAAAAACGGTGTATACGTCGTTCTTATTGCCGGTGATAATCGGAATTCTGGAGAAAGTATTTCCTAATAACGGTTCTATGACAGGAGATCCGTTCCTGGATATGCTCTGTTATGTGTTTGTGGTCAGCATTGGGCTTTCGATTTTATTTAACTGCAACGCCTCTTCAGGTGGACTGGATATCGTGGCGAAGCTGATGAATAAGTACCTGCGCATGGATCTGGGAAAGGCCATGGCTCTGTCTGGTATGTGCGTGGCGTTGTCATCGGCACTGGTGTACGATAAGAAGATCGTGGTGCTCAGTGTGCTGGGTACATATCTCAATGGACTGGTGCTGGATCATTTCATTTTTGGCGCAAAAGTGAAGCGGAGGGTCTGCATTCTGTCCAAAAAGGAGGAAGAGATCCGGAAGTTTATCATCGAGGAGCTGCATAGCGGAGCGACCATCTATGAGGCCATCGGGGCATATGATTTCCAGCCACACAGGGAGATCATTACCATCGTGGACAAGCATGAGTACAGCAAATTGATGAGTTACCTGATGAAAACGGACCGGGAGGCATTTATCACTGTTTATACGGTAAATGAGATTATTTATCGCCCGAAGTCTTAAAAATATGATACCAGGGTCATGAGGAAAAAAGCTTTGTGGGTAAGCCCGCATTGGCATCTAGTTCTTTTGACTCTGGTATTATTTTATGATATACTAAAGGGAACAAAAGACAGGAGGCTTGCCATGTATAGTTTTATCGTGAACCCGAATGCCAGCGGCGGACGGGGAGAGAGGATATGGCGAAGGCTGGAAAAGCAGCTTAAGCACCTGGGGGTACCGTATGAAGCATTTGTGACAGAGAAGACAGGAGATGCCAGGAGACTGGCCTGTGATCTGACAGAACACCAGAGAGAACCCAGAATTCTGATTGCTGTAGGCGGAGATGGAACCGTCAGCGAAGTGCTGGACGGCATTTCTTTTTGTGGTCCGGTGACGCTTGGATATATTCCAACAGGATCGGGAAATGATCTCGCCAGGAGTTTGCGGCTTCCCAAGAGCCCGTCCCGCTGCCTGAAGAAGATCCTGAATCCCAAATATCATAAATTATTGGACTATGGCGTGCTTTCCTATGGGGATCATCTGACCCACCGCCGTTTTATGGTCAGTACTGGAATTGGTATGGATGCTATGGTGTGTCAGGATATTCTGCATTCCAAGACGAAGCGGGGATTGAGCAAGGTGGGACTGGGCAAGTTCAGTTATATGCTGGTGGGAGCCAAACGGATTTTATTTACCAGACCGGTGAAGGGATATCTGGTGCTGGATGGCGCGCAGAAGGTGGAATTTAATCATATTTATTTTGTGGCAGTTCACAATCATCCATATGAGGGCGGAGGTTTCCGGTTTGCGCCGGGGGCAGATCCTGGAGACGGAAGATTAAATGTCTGTGTGATCCACAGCGCCAGCCGCCTGCGGGTACTAAAACTTTTGATCAGCGCCCTGTTTGGCATGACCAAGAAGAAAAAGAACCGGATCCGATGTTATACCTGTCAGGAAGTGGAGATCCATATGGATCAGCCTATGGCAGTCCATGCGGACGGAGAGGACTGTCTGTGTCAGCAGGATATCCATGTGCGGTGTATACCGCAGAAGCTCCGTATGATCGTGTAAGGCGGAAACTGCCGGATAAGACTTGAGCATCATGATAATAGAAGAAAGAGAGAGGAATGGAACATGCGAATTGGACAGGGATATGATGTACACCGCCTGGTGGAAGGGCGGGATCTGATCCTGGGGGGCGTTACGGTTCCTTATGAAAAAGGACTTTTGGGACATTCGGACGCAGATGTGCTGGTTCATGCGGTGATGGATGCGCTGTTGGGCGCAGCGGCACTTGGTGATATCGGACAGCATTTTCCGGATACAGATCCTGCGTATAAAGGTATTTCCAGTATCAAGCTGCTGGAAGCCGTAGGGAAGTTGCTGGAAGAGAAGGGGTACGTGATCGAGAATATTGACGCTACCATCATTGCCCAGCGACCGAAACTGGCGGCTTACCGTCCACAGATGGCAGAGAATATCGCCCATGCGTTAAAGCTTCCGGTGAACCGTGTCAGTGTGAAAGCCACCACGGAAGAGGGGCTTGGATTTACGGGAACCGGAGAGGGAATTTCTTCTCAGGCAATTACCTTATTGACATCGGTAGAGGATTATTGCTATGATGACAGAATGAAGCCACAGGGCTGCTCTGGATGTCAGGGCTGCGCCGGGCAAAAATAGAGAAGGGGAAGATTATGAAGATTTTTAATACATTGACCAGAAGAAAAGAAGAATTCGTTCCGTTAGAGCCGGGTAAAGTGAAGATGTATGTCTGCGGCCCTACTGTTTATAATTTTATCCATATCGGCAATGCAAGACCGATGATCATTTTCGATACTGTCCGCAGATATTTTGAGTACAAGGGTTATGAGGTTAACTATGTATCCAATTTTACAGATGTGGATGATAAGATCATCAAGAAAGCCAATGAGGAGGGTGTCGATCCGTCCGTGATCTCTGAGCGCTACATCGCAGAGTGCAAGAAGGATATGGCGGCGCTGAATGTAAAACCGGCTACCACTCATCCGCAGGCGACCAAAGAGATCGGCGGCATGCTGGATATGATCCAGACGCTGATCGACAAGGGACATGCCTATGTGGCAGAGGATGGAACTGTTTATTTCCGTACTAAATCCTTTAAGGAGTATGGTAAATTATCCCATAAGAACATTGACGAGTTACAGTCCGGTTTCCGTGAGATCAAGGTCACTGGTGAGGAAGGCAAGGAAGACCCGAATGATTTCGTTCTGTGGAAACCGAAAAAAGAAGGAGAGCCATACTGGGAGTCTCCATGGTGCAAGGGTCGTCCGGGCTGGCATATTGAGTGTTCTGTCATGTCCAAGCGTTATCTGGGTGACCAGATCGATATCCATGCAGGTGGCGAGGATTTGATCTTCCCTCATCATGAGAATGAGATCGCCCAGTCCGAGTGTGCCAACGATAAGACATTTGCAAACTACTGGATGCACAATGGCTTCTTGAATATTGACAATGTGAAAATGTCCAAATCCCTGGGCAATTTCTTTACGGTTCGTGAGATCACAGAAAAATATGATCCGCAGGTGCTTCGTTTCTTCATGCTGAGCGCCCACTACAGAGGACCGTTAAACTTCAGCGCAGATCTGATGCAGGCATCCAAGAATGGTCTGGATCGTATTTTAAATGGTGTTGAGAAATTATGTGATCTGGAGAAGAAGGTAGAAGCCAAAGGCATGAGCCAGGAAGAAGAGGCAAAGGTAGCAGAGGCTAAGAATCAGATCCAGAAGTTTGAGGCGGCCATGGAGGACGACTTTAACACCGCTGACGCCATCACCGCCATTTTCGAGCTGGTAAGACTCAGCAACTCCACTGCCAATGAGGCAGCCAGCAAGGAATATGTGACTTACTTAAAAGAAACCATCGAGAAGCTGTGCGATGTTCTGGGCATCATCACGGAGAAGAAGGAAGAGGTCTTAGATGAGGAGATCGAGGCTCTGATCCAGGCACGCCAGCAGGCGAGAAAAGAGAAAAACTTCGCTCTTGCAGATGAGATCCGTGGCAGATTATCCGACATGGGCATTATCCTGGAAGATACCAGAGAAGGTGTAAAATGGAAGAGAGCGTAAAGAATCTGGAGCAGGAGCAGCCATGCGGCGAGATGGAAAATGCCATGGAACAGGAACAGCAGGCTCCCATAGATTTTCTGGTTCACTGCAAGCAGGCTCTGAGACTGGAAAAGATCGATATCGCCAATTATTCCCCGCTGGCCCTTGCTTATATTGGGGATGCAGTCTATGAACTGATGATCCGCACCCATGTGGTCAGCCATGGCAGTATGCAGGTCAACAAGATGCACAAAAAAAGCGCCAGTCTGGTAAAAGCCCAGACCCAGGCGGAGCTGATCAAGATCCTGGAGCCGGAGCTGACGCCGTTAGAGCACGCCGCTTATAAAAGAGGAAGAAATGCCAAATCTGTGACCATGGCCAAGCATGCGACTATGATCGATTACCGTATGGCCACCGGATTTGAGGCGCTGATGGGCTATCTGTATCTGACAGAGCAGTTTGACCGGATGGTAGAGCTGGCAGGCTATGGATTAGAGAAAATAGGAGAGTTTGAGACAGAATGAAAGAAGAAATGACACAGGACGCTGTGCAGGAGAACGGAACTCTGGTAGAGGGCAGAAATGCAGTCTTAGAGGCGTTCCGTTCTGGTAAGACGATTGATAAATTATATGTGCTGGACGGCTGCAAGGACGGCCCGGTGCAGACGATTGTCCGCGAGGCGAGAAAACACGATACGATCATTAATTTTGTAGCGAAAGAACGTCTGGACCAGCTTTCTGCGACCGGACACCACCAGGGCGTGATCGCCCAGGCTTCCGCGTATGAGTACGCAACCGTGGAAGATATCCTGGAGAATGCCAGAAAGAAAGGGGAGCCGCCATTTATTTTCTTATTGGATGGCATTGAGGATCCTCATAATCTGGGCGCGATCATCCGTACTGCGAATCTGGCAGGCGCCCACGGTGTGATCATTCCGAAACGCCGGGCAGTAGGATTGACTGCAACAGTGGCAAGAACTTCCGCCGGTGCGTTGAATTATACGCCGGTTGCGAAAGTGACCAACTTAAATACCGTGATGGAGGAGCTGAAGAAAGAGGGGCTGTGGTTCGTCTGTGCCGATATGGGGGGCGAGACCATGTACCGTCTGAATCTGACCGGTCCGATCGGTCTGGTGATCGGCAATGAAGGGGATGGTGTCAGCAAGCTGGTAAAAGAGCATTGTGATATGGTCGCTTCCATTCCGATGAAGGGAGATATTGACTCCCTGAATGCGTCGGTGGCAGCAGGTGTGCTGGCTTATGAGATCGTGAGACAGAGAATGAAATGATATATCAGGGACAACAAGGTATTATATAGATATGTAGGCGTTATAAAGCCGGAAATCTGTAGTTAGAAAGCAGATTTCCGGCTTTTTGTGTCATAGGAAATTACGTCCTATGACACAAAAACGCTCCGCGAGGATCGCACTGCGGCGGAAAGGAATTATGTCGCTATTGCGACCCGTCGCAGGCGGAGAATCCTGCAAGCAGGATTCTTTTTTAATCCTCTAACGTGATGAGCCGCAGACCGCTGCTGCTCCAGGTATTTCCAATGATATAACTGGTGTATTTGTTACCTGCGGTGATATCCACCTGATAGGACAGGAGTGGTTCATTGATAAAGCTTCCGGAGATTACTGTGCCAATGATCAGGGCCGGCAGCTCCTGCATCAGTGATCCGGTGGAGGAGTTAGTCAGGTAGAACTGGTAGGAGCCTGCAGCTGCCTGTTTATAAGAAGAGACACTCTGGTAGTTTAACCCACGGAATACCACACTGTGGGTGTTATAGAGCATCACATCGTAGCTGGAGCCGCTGTAAGACATATTGGCAACCCGGTAGCAGCCGGTATTGTAATTGAAAGTGTTGCAGCCGGTAGCCGGAACCTGGATCATATCAAGACCGCCAGAAGCATTGTCTGTCAGCACCACAGTATAGCGCTGCTCAGCAGAAAATGGGAAGGAGCGCTGAAGAAGAATGTTGCTGATGCCCGATGCCCGGCGGACGGTGATGGTGTGGAAACCATCGGAGACCGGTTCGTAATTAGAAACAGTTCCAAAACGGGAGTTGATGGCAAAAGCGTTCTGATCCACCTCAATGTTGACGGCGAAGGTATTGGCAGACGCATTTAAGAAACGCACCAGTCCAAATTGGGTCATGCTGTTGGAACAGTTTGGACGGAACGGGCACGTTGGAAAGGATGGGATCGACGGTGTTGGTCTGGAAGAAGTCGGCGGCCAGAGCACGATGTTACTGCCAGAGCTGGTATTGTCCGGATAAACCGGTCTGCCGCCTTCCAGATTTTCCGGGGCGCCGTCTTCCGGAGCAGCAGGTGCAGTAAGACCGAAGTCTGTGTCCGTCAGGTGGGCATTGGAGTGGTTCTCGGAAGGAATGGAGGTGGAAAGAGAAGGTGCATTATCATCAAAAGAATTGGTTGCCATGAGAAGAAAATACCTCGTGCTGTTTTAATTTACTTTATGTGCCCCAAAAATAGAGTGTGCAGGAAAAATGAAAATAAGGGGAAAACAGCTGGAAATGATGAGTAGGCAGCAACAGCCTGAACGGAATAGCTCGCCGTAATGAGCAAGAAAACCCTGAATAAATTAATTAAACAATTCAAAAATCCGAAACAGTTCATAAAAACATGGATTCAAGAACAAATTAAAAACCGGATGGCAGAAACATTCTAAAACGAAAACGAGAAAACCCGCACAAATACTAGCTTTCTAGCATTTATGCGGGTTTGTTGAAAAGCTGATGACGGGACTCGGACCCGTGACCTCCTCACTACCAATGAGGTGCGCTACCACCTGTGCCACATCAGCGTTTTGGGTTGTTGTCTTTGCTGTATCCTTAAGACTCGTTTATGATATCATGAGTTTTCACATTTGTCAACACAAATTTGAAAATTTTTTAAAAAGAATTTTTCCCTTTTAATAATGGGGGGAATATGATATGATAATCCAAGACAAAACGTAACTGTGAAGGTACTGAACAGTTATCATGAAACACAATGGACGGAGGAATGTTATGGAAGAGAATAAAGAAGTTTTAGAAGTCTCTAAAAACTTTATTGAGCAGGAGATCGAGAAGGATCTGGCAGAGGGCGTGTACGATCATGTGCAGACACGTTTCCCACCGGAGCCTAATGGATATCTTCATATTGGACATGCAAAATCTATTTTACTGAATTACGGCCTTGCGAAAAAATATGGCGGTAAGTTCAACATGCGTTTTGATGATACCAACCCGACCAAAGAGAAGGAAGAGTTTGTTCATTCCATTTTAGAGGACGTGAAGTGGCTGGGGGCTGATTATGAAGACCGGTTATTCTTCGCTTCTAACTATTTCCAGAAGATGTATGAGAGTGCTGTTTTCTTAATTAAGAAGGGCAAGGCGTTTGTCTGTGATCTGAGTGCGGAGCAGATCCGTGAATACCGTGGCGATTTCACCACACCAGGTAAGGAGAGCCCATACCGTAACCGCAGCATCGAGGAGAATTTACAGTTATTCGAGGATATGAAGGCTGGTAAGTATCAGGATGGTGAGAAGGTACTGCGTGCGAAGATCGATATGGCTTCCCCGAATATCAACATGCGCGACCCGGTAATCTACCGTGTGGCTCATATGACTCATCACAATACCGGCGATACCTGGTGCATTTACCCGATGTATGACTTTGCCCATCCGATCGAGGATGCCATCGAGCATATCACCCATTCCATCTGTACCCTGGAATTTGAGGATCACAGACCGTTGTATGACTGGGTAGTAAGAGAATGTGAGTTTGAGAATCCACCTCGTCAGATCGAGTTTGCCAAATTATACCTGACCAACGTGGTAACTGGCAAGCGTTATATCAAGAAGCTGGTTGAGGATGGTATTGTAGACGGCTGGGATGATCCGCGTCTGGTTTCTATCGCTGCTTTAAGAAGAAGAGGTTATACACCGGAGTCCATTAAGAAGTTTGTAGAACTGGTTGGTGTTTCCAAGGCCAACAGTTCTGTTGACTATGCCATGTTAGAGTACTGCATCCGTGAGGACTTAAAGTTAAAACGTCCGCGTGTGATGGCGATCCTGGATCCAGTAAAGTTAGTGATCGACAACTATCCAGAAGGACAGATCGAGATGTTAAGCATTCCGAATAACCTGGAGAATGAAGAGCTGGGCGAGAGAGAAGTTCCATTTGCGAAAGAGCTTTACATCGAGAGAGAAGATTTCATGGAAGAGCCTCCGAAGAAATATTTCCGTCTGTTCCCAGGCAATGAGGTCCGTCTCATGGGTGCTTATTTCGTGACCTGTACCGGATACGAGAAGGATGAGAATGGCAATGTCACAGTGGTTCATGCAACCTACGATCCAGAGACCAAGAGCGGTTCCGGATTTAACGCAAGAAAAGTAAAAGGAACCATTCACTGGGTAGCAGTTCCGACTGCAGAGAAGGCAGAGTGCCGTCTGTATGAGAACATCGTGGATGAGGAGAAAGGCAAGTTAAATGCTGATGGAACCCTAAACTTAAATCCAAACTCCCTGACGGTTCTGCCAGACTGCTATGTGGAGCCTTCCTTAAAGACTGCGAAGGCATACGACAGCTTCCAGTTCATGAGAAATGGATATTTCTGCGTGGACTGCAAGGATAGCACCGAGGAGCATCCGGTATTTAACCGCATTGTTTCCCTGAAGAGTTCCTTCAAATTAAAATAATTACGGGCATTTGCGCGGAACGTGTATGATGGCTGCGCGGGCTTCGTGAAAATGTAGGATGATCAATCATATGGAATTATTGATTCCTTTAAAAGCTCAGGCGGGGAAACCCATGTATGAGCAGATCTATGAATATATCAAAGAAGAGATACGTAAAGGGAGTCTGGCCGCTGGGACCAGGCTCCCTTCTACTAGGATCCTGGCGGAGCATTTAAAGATCAGCCGTTCCACCAGCCAGATGGCATATGACCAGCTGGTTTCTGAGGGTTATATTGAGACCATTCCCTGCAAGGGGTATTTTGTCTTAAAGATCGATGAGCTGGTAGAGGTGGAGCCGGAGACAAAGATGGGGTTTCTGGTGGAACCGGAGCAGCAGGAGGCGGAGCTGGATGTGGATTTTTCCCCAAGGGGCATTGATCTGACCAGCTTTCCTTATAATGCCTGGAGAAAGGTCACAAGGACCACGCTGATGGATGATGATAAAGAAATGTTCCTGACCGGGTCGCCTCAGGGGGAGCCGGGACTGCGGGAGGCCATCCGTGGATATCTTCACTCTGCCAGAGGTGTCAACTGCACAGCGGATCAGATCATCATCGGTGCGGGAAGTGAGTATCTGATGATGCTGCTGACCCAGATTTTAGGCACCGGCAGAACCATCGCCATGGAAAATCCCACCTACCGTCAGGCGTACCGGGTATTTGAGAGCCTGGGATGTCAGATGAAGCCGGTGGAGATGGATGCCCACGGCATGAATGTGCAGTTATTGGAAGAGGGCGGGGCGGATATCGCTTACGTGATGCCGTCTCACCAGTATCCCACGGGTGTTGTGATGCCCGTCAAACGCCGCCAGGAATTACTCTCCTGGGCTGGCAGAGGAGAGAAACGGTATCTGATCGAGGATGATTATGACAGTGAGTTCCGCTACCGTGGAAAGCCGGTTCCGGCTCTTCAGGGCATGGATATCCAGGGAAAGGTGATCTACATGGGAACCTTTTCCAAGTCGATTGCCCCTGCCATCCGTGTTGGTTATCTGGTGCTTCCGGCGCCGCTCTTAGCGGTTTATAAGAGAAAATGTGGGTTCTATGCTTCTACGGTCTCCAGGATCGACCAGAAGATCATCTACCAGTTTCTCACAGAAGGTCACTACGAGCGTCATTTGAACCGCATGAGGGCCATTTACAAGGGGAAACATGATGTGCTCATGAGCGAGTTAAAGACCCTTGGAACGGAATTTATAGTCCAGGGCGAGTACGCAGGACTTCATGTGCTGTTAAAATACCGGAAAGCGGGCATGGAGACGTGGCTGGTGGAAGAGGCAGCCAAAGCCAGAGTCGGCGTTTATGGGATCTCTGGTTTCCTCATTGCACCGCTGGCAGATCAGAAGGAAAAATGCTTTTCCACAGTGGTATTAGGCTACGCAAGACTGAACGAGGATCAGATCCGGGAAGGAATCCGGCGGCTGGCGGCGGCATGGAAATGCAGCAGACCATGTCCATAAAAGAAAAAGTTACTGTTCACGCGTTGCGCAAACAGCAACAAGAAAAACACCTGCCTGTGGGCATCAAGAATGGATCAGGCTCCATCGATGCTCACCAGACAGGTGTTTTGACGTATTTGTTCTCTGTTTGGCAGATACGTTGTGTGGTCAGTTCATTACAGATCTTCTTCGATCGTAGCAGAATCGGTAGAAGCAGTTTCTTCCGCAGCTTTTTTTGCCTCATCAGCGGCATCCTGTGCAGCTTCTTTTACAGTATCAACTGCGTCAGCGGCATCTTCTGCAACAACCTGTGCAGCCTCTTTAGCAGCTTCTGTTGCCTGTGCAGCCGCGTCTGCCGCCTGCCTGGATACTTCGTCTGCTGCGTCAGCTACTTCCTGTGCAGCCTCTTTTGCGGTCTCTTTTGTTTCTTCTTTCTTTTCTCCCAAAGTCACATAGGTGCGGGAAGCAGCTTCTGATTCATGAGGAAGAGAGCCATCAAAATCGTCATCGTCCTCATGTTCAAAATCGTGAAAGTCCTGGTCTAATTCCTTATGAAAAGATCTATACTTTAAAAAATAAGATACACCGGCAGCAACAGCGCCGGCGGCAGTAGCCAGGGCAAGAAACTTACCAAACTTCTTTTTCTCTGACATAGTTGGGATGCTCCTTTCATTTCAAACATATCGATTGATTCTATTGTAATACCTTTATTTCAAAAAAGAAAGGGATATAAACAGAAAAATTTTATAAAATACTTAGCACTCGACTATTGACAGTGCTAACAGAACGTGCTATAACATGTTTATGCAATGAGAAATAGTAAATGCAAAAGATGTTTCTAATCAAAAAGATTTGAGGAGGAATTTTTATATGAAGTTAGTACCATTATTTGACAGAGTTGTATTAAAACAGTTAGTGGCAGAGGAAACTACCAAGTCCGGTATCGTTCTTCCTGGTCAGGCAAAGGAGAAACCACAGCAGGCTGAGGTGATCGCAGTAGGCCCTGGCGGTGTGGTTGATGGAAAAGAGATCACCATGCAGGTAAAGGTTGGCGATAAGGTTATTTACTCCAAGTATTCTGGAACAGAGGTAGAGTTAGACAACGAGAAATATGTAGTTGTAAAACAGAATGACATCTTAGCAGTTATTGAGTAGGAATAGCGATCTGAAAAAGATCCGATGAATGAAAATTGAGATAAGAATTGGAGGAATTTCATCATGGCAAAAGAAATTAAATATGGTGTAGAAGCAAGAAAAGCTCTGGAATCTGGTGTGAACCAGTTAGCTGATACCGTTCGTGTAACATTAGGACCGAAAGGAAGAAACGTGGTTCTGGATAAATCCTTCGGCGCTCCACTGATCACCAACGATGGTGTTACTATCGCAAAAGAGATTGAGTTAGCTGACCCATTTGAGAACATGGGTGCCCAGTTAGTGAAAGAGGTTGCTACCAAGACGAACGATGTAGCAGGTGATGGTACCACAACCGCAACCGTTCTGGCACAGGCTATGATCAACGAAGGCATGAAGAACCTGGCTGCTGGCGCAAACCCGATCGTTTTAAGAAAAGGTATGAAGAAAGCAACTGACGCTGCAGTACAAGCTATCGCTAAGATGAGCCAGCCAATCAGTGGCAAAGCACAGATCGCAAGAGTTGCAGCGATTTCCGCAGCTGACGACGAGGTTGGCGAGCTGGTTGCAGACGCTATGGAGAAGGTTTCCAACGACGGTGTTATCACCATCGAAGAGTCCAAGACCATGAAGACTGAGTTAGACCTGGTAGAAGGTATGCAGTTTGACAGAGGTTATCTGTCTGCTTACATGTGCACCGATATGGATAAGATGGAAGCAGTTCTGGATAATCCATACATCTTGATCACAGATAAGAAGATTTCCAACATCCAGGAGATCTTACCGGTTCTGGAGCAGATCGTCCAGTCCGGTTCCAGATTGTTGATCATTGCTGAGGATGTTGAGGGTGAGGCTCTGACCACTCTGATCGTGAACAAATTAAGAGGTACCTTCAATGTTGTAGCTGTTAAGGCACCTGGCTATGGCGATAGAAGAAAAGAGATGTTACAGGATATTGCAACCTTGACTGGTGGTACAGTGATCTCCAGCGATTTAGGCTTAGAACTGAAAGATACTACCATGGATCAGTTAGGCCGTGCAAAATCTGTAAAAGTTCAGAAAGAGAACACTGTGATCGTTGATGGTGAAGGCGATAAAGCTGCGATCGCAGCAAGAGTTGCCCAGATCAGAGGACAGATCGAGGAGACTACTTCTGATTTTGACCGTGAGAAACTGCAGGAGAGACTGGCGAAACTGGCTGGCGGCGTAGCAGTGATCCGTGTCGGTGCAGCTACTGAGACTGAGATGAAGGAAGCAAAACTGCGTATGGAGGATGCTCTGGCAGCAACAAGAGCAGCTGTTGAGGAGGGTATCATCTCCGGTGGTGGTTCTGCATATATCCACGCAACCAAAGAGGTTTCCAAGATCCTGGATACTCTGGAAGGTGACGAGAAGACAGGCGCTAAGATTATTCTGAAGGCTCTGGAAGCTCCATTATACCACATTGCTGCAAACGCAGGTCTGGAAGGCTCTGTCATCATTAATAAAGTGAAAGAATCTGCAGTCGGAACTGGTTTCGATGCATACAAAGAAGAGTATGTCAACATGATCGAGGCTGGTATCCTGGATCCTGCAAAGGTTACCAGAAGCGCTCTGCAGAACGCAACCAGTGTGGCATCTACTCTGTTGACAACTGAGTCCGTTGTTGCTAATATTAAAGAAGAGACTCCAGCCGTACCAGCAGGTGCAGGCATGGGCGGAATGATGTAAGGAGTCAGCGCGCGGCGTGAAAAAGCATTTTGAGAGGGAGACACTCATGCCTGGCATGAGTGTCTCCCGTTTTTATATGGCTTCACACACATATTTTACAGCAGGAGGGGTTACAAATGAATGATTCTTATGCAGAATGGCTGGTAAAACGAAAGAATCCGGCCTACAACATTGTACTGAAAGCGGCACTGGTGCTTTTATGTGCCATCAGCCTGGTTCTGGCACTGGTGACGCCATTTGGCATCATTATTCTGACTGTCGTGGGAATTGCTTCCTATTTCGCTTTCCAGAGCCTGAGCCAGGAATTTGAGTATCTGGTAGTCAACGATCAGATCACCATTGACCGTGTGCTTGGCAAGGCAAGAAGAAAGAAAGGCTGGGAAGGTTCTCTGGCAGATGTCCAGATCATCGGACCGGTGGATGCCTATCAGGTAAAAGATCAGGACAAGCAGGGCATTAAGGTATTGGATTTCTCATCCCATCAGCCGGGAGCCAAGGTTTACGCCATTATTTATCAGAAAGGCGGTAACTGGGAGAAGATCCTGTTTGAGCCGAATCATAAGATATTAGACTGTCTTCGTCAGAGAAGTCCGAGAAAGGTCATTTTATAAGTTAAATGTGTCAATTTTTATAAGCAATTTGTATTTGACAATAGGGTGAAAACCTGTTAAAGTTATGAACTAATACATGACCACAAGGGGACAAAGTTGGAAAGTCCGACGCAAGCTTGCTTGCAGGAGGGCTTTCCAATTTTGAACCCGCAAAACATGAGTAAGCAGCCATTTTTCGCAGAAAAATGAGCGGATTACGAATGTTTTGTAGATTGCGGGAGCGCGAAGCGCGGAGCAATCGTGGTCATGATAACAACTAATACAGAAAGCGAGGAAATTTGAAATGGGTACAATTATCGGTGAAGGCATTACCTTTGACGATGTGCTTCTGGTTCCATCTTACTCAGAAGTAATTCCAAATCAGGTTGATCTTACCACTTATTTAACGAAAAAGATCAAACTGAACATTCCGCTGATGAGTGCCGGCATGGATACGGTTACAGAACACCGTATGGCTATTGCCATGGCAAGACAGGGCGGTATCGGTATCATTCACAAGAATATGTCGATTCAGGCGCAGGCTGAAGAGGTAGATAAGGTTAAGCGTTCTGAAAATGGTGTAATCACAGATCCATTTTATCTTTCCCCGGAACATACATTAAAAGATGCAGATGAATTAATGGGTAAGTTCCGTATTTCCGGTGTTCCGATCACAGAAGGACGCAAGTTAGTTGGTATCATCACCAACCGTGACCTGAAATTTGAGGAGGATTTCTCCAAGAAGATCAAAGAGTGTATGACTTCTGAGCACCTGGTAACTGCGAAAGAGGGAATCACCTTAGTAGAAGCCAAGAAGATCCTGGCAAAGGCAAGAGTCGAGAAGCTGCCGATCGTGGATGATGACTTTAATTTAAAGGGACTGATCACCATCAAGGACATCGAGAAGCAGATCAAGTATCCATTTTCCGCAAAAGACGAGCAGGGAAGACTTCTCTGCGGCGCTGCTGTTGGCATCACTGCTAACGTATTAGAGCGTGTAGAAGCTTTGGTAAAGGCTCATGTGGATGTGGTAGTTCTGGACTCCGCCCATGGCCATTCTGCTAACGTTCTCCGTTGTGTGAGAATGATCAAAGAAGCATATCCGGATCTGCAGGTCATCGCAGGTAACGTAGCAACCGGAGAGGCAGCTAAGGCTCTGATCGAGGCTGGTGTTGATGCTGTTAAGGTTGGTATCGGACCTGGCTCTATCTGTACGACCCGTGTGGTTGCAGGTATCGGTGTACCTCAGATCACGGCGGTTATGGACTGCTACGCAGTGGCAAAAGAGTACGGGATTCCGATCATCGCGGATGGCGGTATCAAGTATTCAGGAGATATTACGAAGGCGATCGCGGCCGGTGGTAATGTCTGCATGATGGGAAGCATGTTTGCCGGATGTGACGAGAGCCCGGGAACCTTCGAGTTATATCAGGGTAGAAAATACAAGGTATACCGTGGTATGGGTTCCATCGCAGCTATGGAGAACGGAAGTAAGGATCGTTACTTCCAGTCTGATGCCAAGAAACTGGTTCCAGAAGGCGTTGAAGGCCGTGTAGCATATAAGGGTCTGGTGGAAGATACCGTGTTCCAGATGCTTGGTGGATTAAGATCCGGTATGGGATACTGTGGAGCAAAAGATATCAAGACTCTTCAGGAGACCGGCAGATTTGTGAAGATCTCCGCTGCATCTTTAAAAGAGAGCCATCCACATGATATTCATATTACAAAAGAGGCTCCGAACTATTCTGTAGATGAATAATTACGAGTGAAATAGAATGTGATCGAGAGAAGGTGCTGCCTGCGGGTGGCGCCTTTTCGCTTTAGAAACTTAGTGGAAATTATGTTCCCTATTTGCGTATTCTTTTAAAATCATATATAATGGTGGTAAGAATGAGCAGAAATGGAGGAGTATTCGTGGAAAAATTGCCCAGACTTCCGGTTGGGGTCGAAAATTTTGAGGATATCCGAAGAGAACATTTCTATTATGTAGATAAAACAGGATTTATTGAACAATTACTGAAGGAATATGGAAAGGTCAGTTTGTTTACCCGTCCGCGCCGTTTTGGAAAGACCCTGAATATGAGTATGCTGAAAGCATTTTTTGAGATTGGAACGGATCCGGCGCTGTTCGAAGGGCTTAAGATTTCGGAAAATCGGGAATTATGTGAGCAGTATATGGGCAGATTTCCAGTTGTGATGGTCAGTTTAAAAAATATTGACGCAGTTTCCTATGGGGAAGCCCAGGCACTGACTGCGAAAATGCTCAACCGGGAGGCCAGAAGGTTTCAGTTTCTGACTGAGAGTACGAAGCTGACGGAGGTGGATCGGGAATTATATGGCAGAATTCTGGATCCAGATATGGACCGCAGGGAAATTGTCAATGGATTGCAGGAACTGACGGAACTTTTAGAGAAGCATTATGGCAGAAAGGTGATCGTTCTGATCGATGAGTACGATGTGCCGCTGGATAAGGCATTTCAGCATGGATACTATGATGAGATGGTATCTCTGATTCGTGGAATGCTGGGAAGCGTGCTGAAGACCAATGATAGCCTGCAGATGGGAGTGTTGACCGGATGTTTGCGGATCACCAAGAAAAGTATTTTCACGGGGCTGAATAATTTTAAAGTGTATTCGGTTGCGGAATCCGCGTTTGATGAGTATTTTGGTTTTACGGACCAGGAAGTAGGCGATATGCTGCGGAAATATGGACTGGAGGATGACAGGCAGACCGTAAAAGAGTGGTATGATGGGTATACGTTTGGCGATGAAAATGTATACTGCCCGTTGGATGTGATCAATTATTGTGCGGATCACCGGAATGACCGGAAGATGCCGCCGCAGAACTATTGGCTGAATACCAGTGGAAATGCAATCGTGCGGCGGTTTGTGGATATGGCTAATATTCAGACCCGCAATGAGATCGAGCAGTTGATTGATGGAAAGACGATCATCAAGGAGATTTATCAGGAATTGACTTATAATGAACTGGACTCTTCTATTGATCATTTGTGGAGTGTTTTATTTACCACTGGTTATCTGACCAGGAAAAGGCAGATCGAGAAGAATAAGTACGAACTTTGTATTCCGAACAAAGAAATCCAGGAATTGTTCATCCGTCAGATCCAGGAGTGGTTTCAGATTTCTTCAAGAGCAGATCAGGGCACATTAAATGCTTTTTGCCAGGCATTTTCCGATGGAAATGTGGAAAAAATCCAGGAACTGTTTGGAAATTATCTCTGGAATATGATCAGTGTCCGGGACAGCGCTTCTAAGGAGAAAAAGGAGAATTTCTATCATGGAATGCTGCTGGGGCTTTTGAGATTTCGTGAGGACTGGTATATCAAATCCAATGCAGAGTCAGGAGCTGGTTACAGCGATATTCTTATTGAGATTCCGCAAAAGAGGATAGGAATTATGATTGAAATGAAATATGCGGAGCAGGGGAGATTTGATCAGGCCTGTGAAGCGGCTTTGCATCAGATCAGGGAAAAACAATATGAGGAAAAACTTATAGAAGATGGAATGAAAAGGGTTCTGGCATATGGGATTGCCTGCTATCGGAAGGAATGTGAAGTGAAAATGGAAAAATAAAATTAGAAACATGGCATCCTATGATGTTTCGTTATAGGCTCCAGAAGAGAAAATTCTTCTGGAGCTTAATGTATATACTGATCATTAAAAATGATAATGATTATTATTATTGACAAAGTATTGATTATCCTATATACTAGAGATAAATAAAAACGTCGAAAACACGAATAAAAGAAATGGAGGACAAGTTATGACATACGATTTTAACATTACGTTTGATGATAATTTACTGACTGGTAATAGAACGATTGATGCCCAGCATAAGGAATTGATAGATCGTATCCGGAACTTTGTTGTTGCCTGTCAGAATGGAGACAGCAAAGTGAAAGCAATTAAAATGTTAGATTATCTGGATGAGTATACGGATTTTCATTTCAAAGAAGAGGAAGCATTACAGGAGAAGGCTGGTTATCCGGAGCGTGACAGACACCATAAAAAGCATGAGGAGTTTAAAAAAACGATTCAGGAGTTACATGAATATCTTCGTGATTCTGAAGGACCAACGGAGCAGTTCAGTGAGCTTGTACAGAAGAATGTAGTTGACTGGTTGTTTGGACATATCAAAACCTTTGACCGCTCGGTGGCGGAATTCATTTTCATAAGAGAAAACCCAGACCGTATCTAAAGAGAAAACGCTTGAAAAATTGTAAATGAATGAAAGAACGGAAATAATAAGAAGAGGAAGTCTGCAGTTCGTACTGCAATACTTCCTCTTTTGGTATGTCCATGCATTTTCATGAAAAACACCGGCCGCCGTGTGTTCCCGGGATATTCAGTGTGAGACCGGACACCGGCGATACAGGCACATATGTGCCCGCACTCCTCCCGGAACCAATGCTTTCGTCTGTATTATAGAACGGAATGGGGAGGTATGCAAGGGGAAAGTGTGGTATAATATGAGATGAGAACTGTTGTTTGTTTAAGCGTGGAGAAGTAAGAAAGGATTTCGCATGCAACATAATAAGCCCTTAAATGAAAAGTCAGTGTTATCGGATCAAAGCGATTTTTGTGTTCCTGGATATTCCCGAACTTATATTGCCATTGATCTAAAGTCCTTCTATGCCTCCGTGGAATGCAGGGAGCGTGGCCTTGATCCTTTAAATACGAATCTGGTGGTGGCGGATGTGAGCAGGACGGAGAAAACCATCTGTCTGGCGGTCTCACCGTCTTTAAAAGCCTATGGAATTCCAGGAAGAGCCAGGCTTTTTGAGGTGATCCAGAAAGTGAGGGAGGTCAATGCCAGACGAAAGAGCCTGGCACCGGGACAGAGGCTGGAAGGCTCCTCCTGGGATGCGTGTGCGCTTAAAAAGTATCCGAATCTGGAGGTGGATTATCTGGCAGTGCCGCCACGGATGTCCCTCTATGTGACTTACAGCACGAGGATCTATGAGGTTTACTTAAAATACATTGCCCCGGAGGACATCCACGTGTATTCCATCGACGAGGTGATGATGGATGTGACCGACTATCTGGCCACTTACCGCATGACTGCAGAAGAACTGGCCCGGAAAATGATCCTGGACGTGCAGGAGACTGTAGGAATCACGGCGACGGCGGGAATCGGAACCAATCTGTATCTGTGCAAGGTGGCTATGGACATTGTATCCAAACACATTCCTCCGGATGAAAATGGAGTGCGGATCGCCACGCTGGACGAGAGGAGCTACCGCAGGCTTCTGTGGGATCACCGGCCTCTGCGGGATTTCTGGCGTGTAGGAAAGGGGTATGAGACGAAGCTGGAGGCTCGTGGGCTGTATACCATGGGCGATATTGCCCGGTGTTCCATCGGAAAGCCGGAGGAGTATTATAATGAGGAATTGCTGTACCGGCTGTTTGGTGTCAATGCCGAGCTTCTCATCGACCACGCCTGGGGCTGGGAGCCATGTACCATTGCGGATATTCAAGCCTATGAGCCGGAGAACAAAAGCACAGTGTCAGGGCAGGTGTTAGCCTGTGCTTATGAATGGGAGAAAGCCCGTCTGGTGCTAAAGGAGATGGCAGACCAGCTGGGACTGGATCTGGTGGCAAAGGGACTGGTGACCGATCAGCTGGTCCTGCATGTGGGATATGACATTGATAACCTGAAAAATGAAGAGCCAGGCGTTGGATATCAGGGCGAGACCAAGATCGACCGTTACGGCCGGAAGCTTCCTAAACCGGCCCACGGAACGGAAAATCTGGGAGAATCTACTGCTTCTTCCAGACTTCTGCGGGAGCACGCCATGGCGCTGTATGATCGGATCGTCGATAAAAAATTGCTGATCCGCCGCCTGAGTCTGGAAGCCGGGCATCTGATTTCCAAAGAAAAAGCAGAAAAACCGGAAGAATTTCACCAGATGGATCTATTTGCCGACTATCATATCGAAGAGGCAGGGAAAGAACAGACAGGAGCAGAAGGTGCGAAACTGCCGGAAAATCAGCAAAAGAAAGAGCTGGAGAAGAAACAATCTGAAAAAGAACGGAAACTACAGGAAACGATGCTGGATATCCGGAAACGATTTGGAAAGAATGCAGTGCTAAAAGGCATGAACCTGGAAGAAGGCGCCACCGCCAGAGAACGGAACACGCAGATTGGAGGTCATAAAGCGTAATGGAGCAGGAAATGAGCCGGAATAAGAACACAAATAAGAACATAAATAAGAATATGGAAATGGGAGCCGAGACAGAGTTTCTGACGCCTACCCACCGATACGATGATATCATCAACCTTCCGCACCCCATTTCCCGCATCCACCAGCCTATGCCCATAGAGGCCAGAGCCGCCCAGTTCATGCCATTTGCAGCCCTGACCGGGCATGCGGAGGCAATCAGGGAAACGGCGAGAAGGCATATGGAAAAGTGGGAAGAGTAAAAACGTCGCAGCCCAGTGCGAAAGGATAATGGAAAAGGCAGATGGAATAGAGTGCGTAATTCTATTCCACCTGCCTTTTCTAATCTTAGATGTTTGCGGAGAGAAGGCAATTACTCAACAATTGCCACTTCCCCGATCTTCTCCACATTCTTCTTTGGCTCCTGTGCCGGATAACCCAGAGCTGCCATGCCATAAACGACATGATTTTTCGGAATTCCGAAGGAATCCAGGATCTCACGGATGGCCGGGCGGTCGCAGATGCCCTGGAGCTGGTTGATCCAGACGGAACCGATACCGAAGGACCAGGCTGCGATGAAGATGTTCTCAAGAGCACAGGCGTTGTCTTACTTTCCAAATGGACTTTCAACATCGTTGGATGGGATGATCAGAACCTCTGGCTGGTACATATTGTAGCCTTCACGGCCTAATTCTTTGCTGATGGCTGCGGCTAATTTCTGGATTTTCTCACGATTGGTAACAGCGGTGAATTTCCAGGTCTGACGACCCATACCGCTTGGAGCGAAGCGGGCTGTTTCCAGGATCGCTTGTAACTGATCTGCTGGAATTGCTTTTTCCTGGAAAGCGCGGACACTTCTTCTCGTCATAAGAGTTTCAATTACTGCATTCGTCATGATAAGGTCCTCCTTTTTTAATGATAAAGCTTCTGGTGCTCATAGATCGGCTCAGAAGTCAGTTCAACTCCTAATGTTTTAAAGGTGCGGATATCCACACGGGAGAGGATGACAGAGGTATGAGCCTGACAGCCTTTTAATTTGGATAACTGATCCAGAGCTTTCTGGGCGTCTGGATCGGTGGCAGCGCACATGGACAGGGCAATCAGAACCTCGTCGGTGTGAAGACGCGGGTTCTTGCTTCCTAAATAATTGACTTTTAATTTCTGGATCGGTTCAATTGCGGATGGAGCGATCAGGTGCTTCTCATCCGGGATCCCGCCCAGGGCTTTGACTGCATTTAATAAAACAGCTGCAGAAGCGCCTAAGAGAGAGCCGGTCTTTCCGGTTACGATCCGTCCATCCGGAAGCTCCAGAGCGGCTGCAGGAGCCTGGGTGGCAGCAGCTTTTACATTGGCGATTCCTACAACCTTGCGGTCATCAACGGTGATTTTCGCCTGTTTCATCAGCAGCTCGATCTTATAGATCTCTTCTTCAGAGCTGTCTCCGCTTACCATACGGTTCAATGCGTGATAGTAGCGGCGGATGATCTCCTGGCGGGATGCTTCCCGGCATGCTTCGTCATCGAAAATGCAGTTGCCGGCCATATTGACACCCATATCGGTCGGGGACTTGTAAGGGCAGGAGCCGTAAATACCCTCGAAAATGGCACTTAAGACAGGGAAAATCTCCACATCGCGGTTATAATTGACCGTTGTCTCTCCATAAGCCTCTAAATGGAATGGGTCGATCATATTTACATCGTTTAAATCGGCAGTGGCAGCTTCATAAGCTAAATTTACCGGATGTTTTAATGGAAGGTTCCAGATCGGGAAGGTCTCGAATTTAGCGTAACCGGCTTTGATATTTCTCTTGTTTTCATGATATAACTGGGAAAGGCAGGTAGCCATTTTTCCACTACCAGGTCCTGGTGCAGTGACAATGACCAGTGGTCTGGAGGTTTCAATATAGTCATTCTTGCCAAAGCCGTCATCGCTGACGATATGTTTTACATTATTTGGGTAGCCATCAATGCGGTAGTGGCGATATACCTTGATTCCCATATGCTCTAATTTAGCCTTGAAGGTGTCAGCAGCGTGCTGTCCAGAGTACTGGGTGATGACAACGCTTCCGACGAACAGTCCTTTATCGCGGAAAGACTGGATCAGACGGAGCACATCGACATCGTAAGTGATACCGAGGTCATAGCGGACTTTATTTTTCTCGATATCAGCGGCGTTGATGACAATGACGATCTCAGCCTGGTCGGAAAGCTGCATCAGCATCTGGAGCTTGCTGTCCGGCGCAAAGCCTGGAAGTACACGTGATGCGTGGTAATCGTCAAATAATTTACCGCCGAATTCCAGGTACAGTTTATCGCCAAACTGGCTGATTCGTTCTTTGATGTGTTCTGACTGCATCGTTAAGTATTTCTGATTATCAAATCCAATTTTTGACATGGATGAATCCCCCTGTGTATTTTTTATAGAATAATCGTAACTATGAAGGTACTGAATCGTTACGATTATTCATGATGTATAATCTCTCACTTAGTGTAGCATAATGTTAAAAAAGAGAAAACCCTTTTATTGAGAAAATAGGATGAAAAAAAAGGTTGACGAAAAAGTTAGTTTATGCTAACATATACTCAGTTAGTTGATTCTAACTCATGTGAATATTCTATACATTTTAAATCCTCCATCTGACCCGTGGAGGTGATGACTCCTACAAGGCCGCTCTTATCCCGCATAGTAAGGGCGGTTTCTTGTGCCATAGGAAACTTCGTCCTATGACACAAAAACGCTCCGCTAAGGATCGCACTGCGGCGGAGCGGAAGAATGTCGCTAAAGCGACCCGCCGCAGGCGGAGAATCCTGCTTGCAGGATTCTTTTTCATATAAAGAGAAGGAAAAGGAGAAGTGCCATGTCAGCGGAAGATATGATGAGATTTTTAGATCAGTGCAATATAGAGACCGAATTAAAATTCCGGGTGGCATTTCACTGTGGCCCGGTGTTAAAAAATGTAAAGGCATCCAATGCTATGAACGCCAGACCAGGCACCTGGAACCGGATCTGGAGATCTCTAAAAGGAACGGCGGTCAGCTGCATTCCTCTTTATATAGGGAAGAACAAGGAATTGCTGTTGTTTTACCGGTATGACCGGCTGGAAAAACATTTGAACAAACAGGAAAACCGCGAATTTTTGAATAAAATGGGATATTTGGATGTCAGCGTTTCTGCGGTACTCCGTAAATTGCGTCAGCGTTATGAAAGATATGCGGAGAAACAAGCAGATTTCCCACATGAACTGGGTATCATACTGGAATATCCGGTGGAAGATGTGGAAGACTTTATTAAGTTCGGTGGACAAAATTGTCTTATGGAACGGTACTGGAAGGTGTACCACAATGTTGAGAGAGCCAGGGCAGTATTTGCAGCCTATGATGCAGCAAAGGATCAGGCCATGGGAGAAGTGATCGCAGGATATCCGCTCCATCTGGTAGCGGTATCATAAATAAAAAATTCATTTAAGGAGGAGTAATCATTATGAGCGATATTTATGTAATTTACTGGAGCGGCACAGGTAATACTGAGATGATGGCTGGTGCAGTTGCAGAGGGAATCCAGGCAGCAGGTGGCCACGCAAACGTTCTTGACGTTGCAAGTGCATCCGCAGATGTATTAAAAGACGCAAAAGCGTTTGCATTGGGTTGTCCGGCTATGGGCTCTGAACAGTTAGAAGAAGGCGACATGGAGCCATTTGTAGAAGAAGTAGAAAAATTCGCAGCTGGCAAGACTATCGGTCTGTTCGGCTCCTATGACTGGGGCGATGGCGACTGGATGAGAGAATGGGCATCCCGCATGGAAGCTACCGGTGCAACAGTCGCAGGAGGAGAAGGCGTGATCGCCAATAATACTCCAGATGAAGAAGCCCTGGAGAACTGCAGAAAATTAGGCGAGACATTAGCGGCAGTTTAACTTTAATGATTGAGAAGATGAAGAGAGAACCTGGATGTCCATCAGATGTCCGGGTTCTTTCTTTTTGGGGAAAATTGTGGTACCATACAAAAAATGAGCGCGGTCACAACAGGTTAATAAAATGGCAGTATAGGAAAATCACGGGGGATGTTTATGATTGAAATTGAGTTTGCAAAACGTTTTATCCAGAGAGTAACACAGTTTACAGACTATAACATTAATGTAATGGATAAGAATGGGATAATTATTGCCAGCAGAGATGCAAATCGTGTAGGAAGTTATCATGATGTGGCTTATCAAATTGTTCACGGAAATGAAGATATTGTGGAAATCCACCATGAAAATGAATATGCGGGAGTAAAACCGGGGATTAATATGGTAGTTCAGGTTGATGCATTGCGAGAAGGGGTCGTGGGAGTTACAGGGAGCCCAGAAGAAATCCGCCCAGTGGCATTGATTATAAAAATGGCACTGGAAGAAATGATGAAATATGAGCTTCAGGAAGAAAAACGACGGAGCAGGAAGAGCCAGAAGGAACGCCTGATTCAGATGCTGACGCAGATTCCTACAGCTAACCATAAGGCGGTTGTGGAAATCGCGGAACAACTTGGTTATTCCGAAAATCCAATCCGGATTCCGGTTTTGATTCACTTGAAAAATCAAGAGCCAGAAATGATTCTTCAAATGATAAAAAGAAGTGTGATACATAAGAGAGAAGACATAAGCATGGTATTGGATGAGGAGCATATTCTAATCTTTAAAACTTTGAATTTGGAAGATTATCGGATACTGTCAGATTACAAGTATTTGATCGGGGAATATCTGTCCCCGGTATTGCGGTATCTGAGAAAAGAAGATATCGAATATAAAATATTTATTGGTACTATGCAGAATCATTTTTCACAGTATTATTATTCCTATCAGCAGTGCTGCTGGCTGGAAGGGCATGAAAAAGAAAGGTCTTCAGCTTCGTTTTTTTACGATCATGCGGGGGAATATCTTCATACACTGCTGCCAAAACGGGAATTGCAGCAGATATTTTATATGCATAGTCAGTTATTGGAGAAAAATCTGAAAAATAATTTTATGGAAGTGGTTGGAGTGTTGATGAAACACAATTATAATTTTACAAGCGCGGCAGAAGCATTGTATATTCACAAAAATACATTGCTCTATCGTTATCGGAAAATTAAAGATACGTTGGATATCGATCTGGTAAATTCTTATCAGGATCGTCAGTTTGCAGAAATGCTTTATTGTGCGATAACGAACTGATGTTCTGTTACAAGTAAACAAAAACGAATCTATTTTTTAGTTCATACAGATAGTGTTCAATCTGGACCTCCATGTTACGATAAGATCAAAGAAAAAACTGATAACAAAACATACGAGGAGGTTTGGAAATATGAAATTTATTGAACAGAAAAGAACTCATATTCCAGCAGAAACTGGATTTATTCAGAGAAAATTCATGGATCTGGCATATGCGCCAGGTGGTGATCGTAGAACTCTGGATATCTATCTGCCAAATGAGGGAGAGGGACCATACCCTGTGATTATTGATATTTTTGGTGGGGGATGGTATTTTGGACAGAAAAGTTCCCATAAATTGGAACCGGCATTAAATCTGTTGAGAAGGGGATTTGCGGTGGTAAGCATCAATTATTCCTTGAGTTACCAGGCGAAGTTTCCAATTCAAATCCAGGAAGTAAAAGCTGCGATCCGATATGTCCGTAAATATGCTGAAAAATATCAGTTGGACGGTGGAAAAATTGCTTTGCTTGGAGAATCTGCAGGAGCTCATTATGCTGCTTTGACAGCGGTTTCCTCGGCAGCGGGAAAGCTAAGAGATCCAGAGTGGCCAAATCAAGAGATATCAGATGAAGTACAGGCTGTGATTGCTGTGTACTGTCCAGTTGATTTAGGAAAAATGAGTGAATATTTTTCAGTAGAAGAAGAGGCGTGGGGATTAAAAACAATCATTACTGAGTATGGAGAGCCTGATTCCATGGAAGGCGTATTGTTAGGCGGACCAGCAAAGGAACGGAAAGAAATGGTAAAACTGGCAAATCCAGACTGTTATATTACAGAAAAATGCCCTCCATTTTTATTCCTTCATGGAACACAGGATCAGGTAGTGCCAATTCTTGGAGCGATGTCATTTGCAGCTGATATCAAAAATGTAGCAGGACTGGATAAAGCAAGATTTCAAACGGTAGAGGGGGCGCATCACGACATTCATGATTTTGAGAAAGAATGGATTTATGATTTGGAAGCAGATTTCCTGAGAGAAAAGATGGGGGTAAAATAGTATGAATACGACTTGGATTATCTGTGTATTTTTTATTAGTTTATTGATTTTACTTACAGGTATTATGAAATTTAAGATGAATTCCGGAATGATGATGCTGATAACGGCGTTGATCACAGGAATACTTCTGATGATGCCGGCAAAAGATCTGATCGCAACAGTTGCAGGTGGTTTTGGTAATATGATGGCAGCTCTTGGAATCGTTGTTGGTCTTGGGTCTATTCTTGGAGGTATTCTGTCAGAATCTGGCGCGACAGATCAGCTGGCACTTAGCATGCTTCGGAAATTTGGCAGCAAACGGGCCAATGTTGCTCTGAATGCTTCAGGCTATTTGATTTCCATTCCGGTATTTATGGGACCGGCTTATATCATTTTAAATCCGATATGTAAAACTTTAGCAAAGTATACAAAGAAAAATGTCATCGGCTATACAACAGCGTTAGTTGTTGGATTGATGTGTACACATTGCCTTGTAATTCCAACACCTGGACCATTGGCAGTTGCAGGCTCCATGGGAGCAAATCTTGGATTGTTTATTTTGTATTCCATCATTGTAAGTATTCCGGCCAGTATCTGTGGAGGTTTGCTTTATGGA
>PVML01017620.1_pt1 | contig 134403 bp, 103 predicted proteins | sample 1853371 | NCBI WGS metagenome assembly PVML01 (sample SAMN08533508, study PRJNA380276) | Human gut metagenome, whole genome shotgun sequencing project. | isolation source: participant 1, chromium library | host: Homo sapiens | collected 2017 | reverse complement strand
AAAGTGGTTTTATGGCTTAATGACCCGCCCCGATATGAGCATAAAAGTGGAGCGTAAGCTTCACGATATGCGAATATTGGGTAGAATTGTGGAAGTACGAAGTACGGAACAATTCGTATGGCATCTTTTGACCCCAACATCATAAGTATTTATGTCTGTTTTTAGATTTCCAGGTTCCCATGCCATGAGTATACTATAATTTCTGATTTTTGGCTACCTTAACCCACCGTCTAAAGCCAGTGGGATTGCGGTAGCCTTATTTCAATTTATTACTGTTCCATGACCTGCGTTTCGGTACACCCCCCCCCGGATTTTATGCTTCTTACCGTCTTTTCCAGCGTCTTTATATCAACCGGTTTTGAAATATGGGCATTCATTCCGGCTGCCAGCGAATGCTGGATATCTTCTGAGAATGCATTGGCTGTCATGGCAATGATCGGAATCTTCTTTGCCAGTTCATGGGAACTGCTGCGGATCGCTTTTGCTGCCTCATAACCATTCATAACAGGCATCTGCACATCCATCAGAATCATGTCATAGTCACCCGGGACAGACTGTTCAAATGCCTCCAGGATTTTTTCGCCATTTTCACAGATGGTACACGCTGCACCCTCAATCTTTAACAGTTCCATCAGAATTTCCGCATTCAGCTCATTATCCTCTGCACACAGGAAATGCATTCCCTGCAAAATATTGTCATCCGGCTCATCTGTTTCTGCCTGTGATGACAAAGAAACAGATCTGTCCCCGGCAATTTTCAGATCAATAAGAACCTCAAAACAGCTTCCCTGTCCCGGTTCACTCTCCACATCAATGGTGCCTCCCATGGCTTCAACCAGATTTCTGGTAATAGCCATTCCAAGCCCGGTCCCCTGTATCTTACTTGTCAGAGAATTTTCGGCACGGGTAAACGGATCAAAGATGGTATTTTTGAAATCGGCCGACATTCCCATACCATTATCACTGACTAAAAAGCGGTACTTTGCATAAACAGATGAATTTGATCCACATTCCTCTGCCAGAAGCAGGATTTCTCCACCTTCCTGTGTATATTTTATTGCATTGGACAACAGGTTGCTGAAAATCTGCATCAGATGAACCCGATCCCCATTCACCCACTCATGCCGGATGTTTTCTTTTGTAATTGTAAAAGTCTGCTTTTTTTCAGATATCTGAGAATGAAATATCGTGTCGAGTTCCTGTATAAAATCCAGAAGAGAAAAATCAGAATACTTGAAAACCGTTTTTCCGGCTTCAATCTTGCTCATGTCCAGAACATCATTGATAATCCCTAACAGATGCTGTGAGGAAGTGTCGATTTTATCCGCATATTCTATTACCTTGCCTTTATTGCCGGCGTCATATCGGATTAATGACGTAATACCAATGATCGCATTCATCGGAGTACGGATATCGTGGGACATATTGGCAAGGAAACTGCTCTTTGACCTGCTCGCTTCCTGTGCCACCTGAAAAGCTTCCTCTGCCGCCTGTTTTGCCTGCCGCAGCTTTGTATTCACTGTTTCCAGCTTCGCATTATTTTCCTGTTCCACACGGATCGCTTCCTGCTGGTTTCTGTGCATAACAAAGGAAATCCCCAGTATAACGCAGGCTGCTACGATAACCGTAAAGATAACGATAAATATCGTGACAAAATTGACAAGTTTTAAGGTATTCGCAGCAACATATTCTGCCGGAACCAGAAAGATCAGGGTCCATTCGGCATTTTCCATTCTTTTTAACCCGTAAAAATATTCTATTCCATCCAGAACCGCATTCGAATAACTATATCCTTTTTCTTCCAGTTCCGCCTTTGTTTTGTCAAAAGAAGAATTGTGAAGATACTTCATGTTCTGCAAAACAGAAAATACATTATGCCCCTTGATCAGTTCCACCTGATTGCTGTTGAACAGTTTAAATCCATTGTCATCCAGCACATACACACTATTGTTCCCATCATATGCATCGCAGTTAAAATAAGGATTCAGCTGTTCCATATCCTGGGCAATTCCAAAATAACGGATTATTGTTTTCTTTTCTCCATTCTGAAGCTCTATTGGCTCTGGCAGATGATTCAGAAATACCATCTCTGACTGGTTATCCGTCATGGAATCAAAAACAAAACTGATCCGTTCGGGATTGCCTTCAAAATAATCCAGCTCACGGAAAAGTCCTCTGTTTCCGGATTCTGTATAATATCCGCCTTCTGAATCCACTGCCATCAACGTGATCTTATGATCTGCATATGCTGATAATTCATATTTCTTTTCCATATATCTGCAAAGTTCGTCTGTAGTCTGTATGTTTGCATTTCTCAGATAATTACATTCTTCCGTCACCCGGTCCCAGTGGGAATCGATCACATCCTCCAGATTTTGAAACATCTGACGGGTAATCTCTTCCATCTGGTTTAACCGTTCCTCATAGATAATATCCTGGATATAAGTCTGATACAGGAAAAAGAATGCAAAAAGCATCGCTATACCAGTTATACAACACCCCAATATTAAATTCCGGTAATTATTTCTCTTCTGCATTCTTCTCCCTCGATTATTTCCATTATTATTTCCATTCAGCGTCCGCTTCACTTAAAGTCTCAAATTGTCCAAAAAACTCTTTTGCCGCATCCATACCTACAATTCCGCTGTCTGTCACTTCCGCTTCTGATGCCAGTTTTTCACTGATTCCAGAAATTGCAACCTGATAAGTCTTCTCATCTTCCAGCTCCATCGGACTTACCAGTACATAAGGATAATTGTTTCCTGTACTGACTGCATCGTATCCTTCTTTATATAAATCCTGAATCTGTTTTCCTGTTAATCGGACCGTCTGGATTGTCTGTGACCAGCCTGTCGGAAGAATGGTACAGATGTCATAGTCTGTAATATTCTTTACATACAGTTTTCCGCTCACGCCACCATTGTTCTGGTTCGTGCCATTTCCACTGATCCATGTTCCAAGGGATATAATCGCAATGTCACTTCCGGTCGCCTCGGCAAAACATCTGCCCACCAGCTTTGCACAGCTTTCCTGTGAGATTTCCTCTGTAGCTGTTGTGAACACTTCCGGCTGATTATTTACCACGCTGTCCTGATCCTCATCCAGCTGATCTGCCACATCCTTTATGGATGCCTTATCCTGCATGAATTCCAGCATTTTGGTTCCGGTATTTACAATCGTATTTTCCCATCCAGAATAAATAAACGGTGTCGTATTCCCTGCATTGATAAAATCTGAAATATCTGCATAGTAGGTGTCATCCGCCTTCGCATCTTTGAAAGGAAGTAGTCCTGCTTTTAATGTGCTGTCCGGATACAGGGCACTGGTTCCTTCTACCGTAGACAGCACCCTCATAACTTTTAATGCATCTTCAAGTTTCTCCGGATTATTCTCCAGCTTTTTATTCAATCCGTAAAAACGGTTTACATTTAAAATAAATACATTCTTGCTTCCATCTTCAGACAGGTATGGCATCAGACCAAATTTGTCCATTGTATCTTCTGAGTCCATAATTCCATTCTGTGGTCCCAATAAAAACAATGATTTTCCCTTTATAAAAGCTTCTTTTGTTTTACCATCATCTGTCGGATCACTGTTGCTGCTGTCTAACATACCGATGTCTTTCCATTTTTGGATATATTCCATGCTGTCCATCATGCCTTCCGTGTCACTGACATTTGCCTTTCCTGACAGGTAATCTTTCTGCCACTGTTTTCCAGACAAGGTACCAAGGAATCCCGCATCCGCAATATTACATATATACTGGAAGGCAGAACCCGGATACTGAATCTGTGCCATACATAACGTAACTCCTGCTTCTTTTGCTTTGCCTGCAAGTTCTTCAAGCTCTGTAAAAGATGTCGGCAGCTTCCAGCCATGTTGCTCAAGCAGTGTTTTATTGTAAGTGATTCCATAACAGTTGTACAAAGATGGAAGCATATAAAGTGCACCATCATCGGATACCTCTTTCAGACGTGATTCCACATAATTATCTGTAAAATCGTATCCGGAGAGATCAATCATCTTATCACTGACATCCACCACATCCGGCTTATAAAAAGTCTGTGTGCAGATATCCGGAAGATCATCTGCCTCTAGCATATTCTGCAGATAGGTTGTTGTATTTGACCCGCTATACGTGATTACTTCAAGATTAACCTCTGGATATGTTTTATGCACCTCTTCTATAAAGCTGTCCACCTCCAGATAAGGAGCCATAAACGTAATTGCTTCGTGTTTCTTTGATGTTTCATCTGTTTTCCCACATCCTGTAAGTCCTGTTGCTGCTATGCATGCCAAAATAAGACCTGCACTTTTTGCTTTTTTGATCTTCATATTTTTCTCCCGCTAAAATCATGATAGTTACATTTATGAAAGAACCTTATCCCACCAAACTTTTTACATTCGCTTTTCAAACGGAAGTTCTCTCTGCAAGATGACATTTCAGATTATTTTGCAGTGCACAGATCAGTTCTTCAATCACAATTGGTTTGGATAAGAAGCTGTCCATACCGCATTCCAGTGCTTTCTTTCTGTCCTCATCAAAAGCATTGGCTGTCATGGCAAGGATCGTAATTCCTGCCAGTGCCGGATCTGGCAGGGCACGGATCTGTCTGGTAGCCTCATATCCGTTCATTACCGGCATCTGCACATCCATCAGCACCAGATCATAATCCCCTGGCGTTGCATTTTTAACTTTTTCCACTGCTTCTGCTCCATTTTCTGCCGTATCAACTACAAAACCATATTCATTAAGGATCTCCACCGCAATTTCACTGTTCAGTTCATTGTCTTCCACAAGCAGTACAGACCTGCCTCTGAAATCCAGATCTGCTGCCGGAAAAATCGAAGTCTCTGTTTCAGCCTTCTTCTGACCGATGGCAGTCAGCAGCGTCTCTCTGATATCTGACATAAAGAGAGGTTTTGCACAGAATGCCGTTACCCCTGCTGCCCTGGCTTCTGTTTCGATATCTGACCAGTCATAGGCCGTCAGGATAATGATCGACGTATCATCACCAAGACTGCGAATCTGACGTGTAACCTCAATGCCATTCATATCCGGCAGACGCCAGTCAATGATATAAGCATGGAATGCATCTCCAAGTTCCAGAGACTGCCGTGCACGCAGAACAGCCTCTTTACCGAAAAGTGTCCATTCGGAACGCATCCCAACCTTCACAAGCATCTTCGTCACACTGTCACAGGTATTAAAATCATCATCGACAACCAATGCTTTCAGACCTTCCAGCTCTGCGATCTTCTCTGTGCGGCGGTGTTCAGGCTGAAGCTTCAATGTCAGGCGGACAAGAAATTCGGTGCCTTTGCCCTGTTCTGTCTGAACTTCAATCGTTCCTCCCATCATATCCACAATGTTTTTAGTAATGGCCATACCAAGGCCTGTCCCCTGAGTCCTGCTGACGGTGGAAGTCCGCTCCCGCTCGAAAGGAGAAAAAATCTTCTGTACGAATTCCGGACTCATGCCGATTCCGCTGTCTTTTACCCGTATCTCATACAGACCACTGTCTTTTGTTTTTCCCGGGAACTGTTTCAGCCGAACGGAAACGGTTCCACCGGCAGGCGTAAATTTGACCGCATTGGACAAAAGATTCAGCAGTACCTGATTCAAACGCGTCTTATCGCAATAGACGTCCTCATTCGTCACATCCATAGCATCCATATAAAGCTCCAGCTGCTTCGCATGGATCTGTCCACTGATAATGGTTTTCAGATCATGGAGCATTTCTGAGAGACTGACCGCCGTTTCTTCCAGATGGATCTTTCCACTCTCAATACGGCTCATATCCAGTATATCATTGATCAGCGAAAGCAGATGATTGCTGGATGAAAGAATCTTGCCCAGATAATCCCTGACCCTTTTTTTATTATCAATATTGCTTACAGCCAGGGTCGTAAAACCAATGATCGCATTCATCGGAGTCCGGATATCGTGGGACATATTGGAAAGAAATGTACTCTTTGCCTTGTTGGCATTCTCCGCAGCATGGACCGCCTCATAGAGTGCCTGATTCATCTTTTTATCAGATGTACGGTCAGACATAACCAGGATGTATTTCTTTTTCCCGTTTACCTCACTGCACATTGCAATATTATGAAACCATCGTTGTTCCCCTGTTTTCTGATGAACACATTCAAAATCCCATTCCTTCTGTTCATCAACCTGGATCTTCTCCAGATAATTTTTCTTAGGATCTTCCGATTTTTGAGGATGCATTCTCCACAGAACACAAATATCTTTGCGGATCTGTTCTACTGTAATGCCCAGCAGCTTTTCCACATTCGGACTGACGTAATCTGTCTTATATGTTTTCGCATCCAGCATCAGGAAAACATCATCCACATTCATGGAAAGCTTCTGAAACAGCTCTTCCCTGTACAGGATCTCCGTATCTTTTTTCTTGAGGCTTACCCTGCTTTTCCTTAGGATCAGCCAGATAAAAAGACCGGCAACACTCAACGCTACTATGCCTGCAAGCATCATGGTACTGTGCTGCAAAACATTCATGCTGGCATTAACAATCTCAGCCTTTACAAGTCCCAGAAATACCCAGTCCTGAATTTCTGATTTTTCATAGACCAGATAATGCTTCTTTCCATCCAGATTTACCAGCATCGCACCGGTATCTCCTGCTTTAAACTTCCCTGAAAGTTCAAGGATCTCTTTTTCCGGAATATTGGAATGCTCTCTTAGAACGCCAAAGAAATTATATGCATTTCCCCATTCCCTGAAAGAATGATCCACGACAACACGGCCATCCGGATGAACAACATAGCTCTTTGCATTTCCATGAAAAGCAGAAATATCCAGTACATTTACAATATCCGAATTCTCATAGGCAATAGCGATCGCATCGTATCCAAATCCCTGATAGTTTCCATGAATCCTGGGACTGGCAAAAACAAGTATCTGGGATTTTCCGGGAACTACTGCATTCGTTACGATATCATTCCCATTTTGGATCTCATCTTCAAAATTTTCCTGTAAATCAAGATATCCCGTTTCTCCGGTCAGCATTTTGTAGTTACCGTCCGTTGACAGAAAATAAAAATCTAAAAATCCGGCGTCTTTTTGTGCGTTCTCTATATAATCACGGATTTTATCTTCATCGGAAGTCTCCTGCAGATACGCCCCCCACATATGAAGATAGGTCAGATTCTTATCTGTCAGTTCCCTTAACATATTATCAGACTGGTGAAAAACCTCCGTCAGGTGGGAAACACTTTCCTCATAAACCGTTTTCGACACAAGCTTGAAATATCGAAAAACAGTCAAAACAATTCCCGCAAAAAGAAGAAGAAAGACCGCTGTCCTGAACCGTTTTTTCATGACACGTTTTTCTCTGTTTGTATTATGGTTTTTAGCTTTCATTCTTCTCACCTCAAAGTCAGGTAGTCTTCAGGCTCTGCAAGGACTGTATTCCCATCAGAAACATTTTCAATCCAGGTGTCTTTCACAGAGAACTCCCCAACATCAAATACTATATTTTTGCCTGTCGGATAAGCTTCCATGTGTTGTGGTGTCGCCAGACAAGTTACCATAAAAGTATCCGTATCACGGATTTCTTTTCCATCCTTTGCAACTTTACTCAATGTATAACCATCCTCTGTTTCCCTGATCTCCACAGAAATACCACTGAAGACTGGAAGCGATCCACGGTTAAACGTAAGGAAGCCTCCCGGATAGCCTTCTGTAAAATTTCTGACCGTCTCTTTCAGTTGTGCTCCGTCCATCTTGCAGCTGTAAGCCAAAAGACCATTTGGCATGATCATGTTTCCCGCCATTTTTTCTGTATACCCTGCTTTCAGCACATTTCCAGTAAAGCTGTTTCCTGCTGCGATCAGCACATCCGCCCCATAAATACCACGCAGAGTGTTTGCCATAACGGAATATGCCGCATTCCCTCCACTGCTGTGAAAGCGGTTGGAATAGGATTTCTGTGAATCCAGCACGATATCCTCCGAAGTGGATTTTTCCTCAAGAAGCTGAGAATTAAATGAGCGGTATGCCTGCCCTGCATCGTATTCTCCTGAGATCATCTTCGAAACTACTTCTTTGGAAACAGAGAAAAAGTCATTTGACGCAATGCGGATATACATATGGTTTTCTTCAATCACCGGTTTCACATCTTTGAGATATTCCGTAAGATGAAGATCCACATCCTGGCTGTAGCTTAACAGATCCTGTCCATCATAAATAATCCTGTTCTGTGCATCCTCGGAAAGCATTGTGTCCAGTACCTTCATCGCTTTCTGCCGACGTGTTTCATTCTGCGTCAGATCACGGTTCAGTGCCACCTGGAAATATGGTGTGGTCATCAGCCACTTTTCGCCATTCTCCTGAAAGAACGGCAGAAATGTTGTGTTAATCCCCTGATCCTGAAACATTTTTACACCGGAAGAGCTGCCAAAATACATGGCAAGCCTGCCGCTTTGATACATCTCAACCACAGAATCATAGTTCATATCCAGATCATCCAGACCCAGCCCTGTATCCTTTATGAACTGTTCCAGACGTTCAAAAGCCTCCGGCCAGACTGTACTGTCCAGACCTTCTTTCTCTGTATTATCCGGGTCACTGTAGGCGGTACGCCACTTACGTCCCGCCGCAGAAGACAGCTCTGACGCAGACAGCCCCTGCAGTGTTTCCATACACGTATAATCATAAGAATAGTCTGCACTAAACCCACGGATCCCCACCTTGTCAAATGCCTGGCAGGCAGAAACGAAGCTTTCATAATCGGTTGGAAGAGGGATATCGTACTTCTCAAAAAGGTCTTTGTTGACTACAAAACCATGTGCATCCGCACACACCGGAAGCCAGTTTACGCTTCCATCCTCATTCTTGAAATTGTTGAGATATGTATCATAGACAGCACCTGCCGCATTGGTTGTGGAAAGATCCATCAGACTGTCTTTCAGCGGACTTGCATCATGCAGTGAAAAACGACAGCAGGTTATAATATCCGGCAGTCCACCGTTTTCATTCAAAAATCTGTAGAAATCCAGATCATTATTCCCTACCACAAATTCAATATTGATATCCGGAAGCTGTTCCTGAATGTATGGTGCATATTTTTCATACAGCTTTGTACTCCATAAATACACCGTGATCGTTTCTTCATCTTCTTTTTCTGCACTCTTTTTGCTGCCGCCTGACAGAAGTGACATGACTGCCATCATCACAAAAAGCACACAAAATAACCGGTTCCATCTTTTCTTTTTCAATATAATTCCCTTTCTGAGATTGTTTTCCACTAATCCACTGATTCATAAATCACCTTTACCAATAATTTCGGATCCACAGGTTTTGCGATATGTTCATCCATTCCTGCTTCTTTTGCTTTCAGCCTGTCCTCCGTGAAGGCATTTGCTGTCATTGCAATGACCGGGATCACCTTTGCATCCTCCCTCTCCAGAGACCGAATCATCTTCGTGGCTTCATAACCATTCATGACCGGCATCATGATATCCATAAGGATGACATCAAATTCACCCGGTTCGCTTTTTCTGAATATCTCAACAGCTTCCCGTCCATTCCATGCTTTTACCACGTCAGCTCCTTCATTCTGAAGCATAAATTCCGCAATTTCCATATTCAGCTCATTATCTTCTGCCAGAAGAATATGCAGTCCCCTTATAGAAATTTCTGGTTTTTCTTCCGTTTCAGATCTGCCGCTCCTGTCTGTATCAATTCGGAACGGAACCCGGATCACAAATGTAGTCCCTGTACCTTCTTCACTTTCAAAGGTAATGGTTCCTCCCATTTTTTCAACCAGGTTCTTTGTGATCGCCATTCCAAGTCCTGTTCCGGCATATTTTGTGCGGCTTCCTGTATGTTCCTGTGCAAATGGTTCAAAAATATGTTTCTGAAAACTCTCTGTCATCCCGATTCCGGTATCCCGGCAGACAAATTCTATCGTTGTCCATTCCGACTGTTCTGATGGGATTTCACGGCAGCTGATATAGATCTGTCCGTTTGCCCTGTTATATTTCACCGCATTTGACAGGATATTCATCATCACCCGTTTTACATGCCCCGGGCTTCCGATAAGATCCCAGTGTGTGACTTCTTTTTTCTCCCATACAATCTGGATATTCTGTTCGGCAGCCATCTGAACGATCACAACAAATACTTCCCTTGAAATACGGATCAGATTGAACGGGATTTCTTCAAGCACCACTTCATCCGACTCAAGCTTACTCATGTCCAGCACTTCATTTACCAGTTCCAGCAGCAGATGGGATGCTTCTTTCACCTTTGCCCTGCATTCCGTCTGTTTTTCCATATCGTCTGCATAATGGTCTGCCATATTGACCATGCCGCAGATCCCATTGATCGGAGTCCGGATATCATGGCTCATCCGCTGGAGAAACTCCGTTTTTGCCTCATTGGCGGCTTCTGCTTTTTTTGCGGCTGACAGAAGTTCTGCTTTATATTTTTCATCTTTTTCCTGTTCCAGCTTCCGGTGTGCCAGATTGGTTCTGTATGACCAGAACCAGAACATCGTGAATATCAGAAAATAAAGAAAAATGACACCGGTCACACTTAATGGAAGGTTATGGAATACTTCCGTATCCGGGAGATATGCATAAATATAATAATCCCGCTGTTTCAGCATGATTCCGTAACATCCGCTTCCTTCATTCTTCACATGAAAAATATGCTGACTGTCTGTATGCTTTTTCATTGCCTGAACAACCTCGTTGTCGGCTGTATCTTCTCCCAGCAGACTCTCATCGTTGCTGGCAACAACTTTTCCATTGTCTGCAACAATAATCGTTCCGTCCCTCTGGACACTGTAACCATTTAAAAGACCTTGTATCGTCAGGGTATAGTTCCTGGCAAATTCAGGAGATGTGTAATAGTAGATCGCAACAATGCCCGGTGCATCTTTTCTGGCACAGGCCGCAATGTCGACATATGCCCCGTCTTCCCTTTCAAACCGTTCCGAATACGTTCTTTCTTCATATCCGGTAAAATCCATGATAATGTCTTTTTGCAGATAGTCCGTGATCTCACCTGCCAAAGACTCATCCGTGCTGTATTCACAGTCCGTCTTTCCTTCCTGATCCAGCACAATGATACCATCCACCCAGAGCGTCTGCAGATTTTCTTTCAGGAACTCCCGGCTTAGCTGACCGCCGTTTTCTGTTTCCATGTTAATATTCGTGCTCATCTGTCTGGCACTTTCAATGGCACGGAGAAGACTTTTGGATTCCGATGATTCATTATAATGGGTGTAGGTTGAGCACTGCACTTTGACATAGTTTACAATCTCCACCATTCTTTTCTCTGCTTCCGCTTTTTCCGTATGGAAAAAATAAAACAGTGAGACTGCAGCCAGGCAGATCCCAAGCAAAATTCCGACTATTTTTATCCCTTTTTCTTTTGTTCTTCCCTTAATATCCAAGATCATCCACCTCCAGGTACTTCTTTGGATCATCCAGATATTTTTCGATGATTTTCAAGGCAGTGCCATCCTTGCGCATTTCTTCCAGGGCCTGATCCATCTGCTCACAGATCCCCCGGTCATCCTCTTTTGCGAAAGCAACTCCTATCCCCACGATCATCAGAGGTTCTTCCAGAATGCGGAAGCTTGTATCATAATCCTTCATATACTGGACGATGGATTCCTCATGTGCGGCAACTGCATCCACATATCCTTTTCCCAGAAACGTATAGATCAGTTCCCTGTGCCCGAGGCTGATCAGATTTCCAAGTTTTGGGATCCTCGCATCCGTCCGGTTCAGGAAGATGCCTTCCGGTTTGGTTGTAGACTGAACTGCCAGGTTCTTTCCCTCCAGGTCACTCAGTTTATAGATATCACTGTTCTCATTTACAGCAACCACCTGGCGGCTTGCTATGTACGGTCCTGCCCAGCGGTAATCGTCAAGACGTCCTTCCATGGAAAAACAGCCCATGATACCGTCGATCTCCCCGCTCTCCACCAGTTCTTTTTTCTTCTCCCAGTTAATCTGGACAACGTCCACCTGATACCCCATTCTTTTAAAAGCTTCCGTAGCCAGTTCTACATCAATCCCTGTCGAGATTCCGTCTTCATTCAGATAATTGTATGGCGGATAATTGTCACTGCCCAGGGTGATGACCGGTTTTTCTGTTTCTTTTTTACTGATATCCTCATTTTTGCATCCTGCCAAGGTAGCTGCTAAAATTCCCACAAGCAGAATAGCTGCAATCACTCTTTTTCCTTTCATATTTCTTCTATACCTGCTCTGTTGTATTTTCAGATTTATTCTTTAAAAACCTTTTATATTTTACACCAGTATCTCCTGTTCATGCAAGAAAAACGTCATCTTCTTTCATGGAAAAAATCTGTTTTTGCTATAAGAAACCCATTCCTTTCTCTGGCTGTGGAAAAAACGGCCGAGCCATGTTACAATGAATGATATTTCATTCGAAAAGGAGTATCTTATGATTTCAAACTATGAAAAGCAGGTGGATATCGGCAAAGCTCATTTCCTGAAATATGATCAGGAAGCCCTCTCTGCCAAATTCCACCTGGATCTTGATAAAGATTATATTTATCTTACTTATCTGAATACGCCCTGCAAGATTGAACGCCCAAGCGGAACTGTTTTCGAAAAAACGTCGGATGGTTTTGCAGAATGTCGCTCTTACGAAACAGTCATGACCATCTACGATATGCTCTGTCACGGCCAAGAAACAGAACTGCCCCCTCTTGGAGGCAAATGGACTCCAATCGCAAATTTTGCTGCTGCCGGTGCAAGCCCAAGTGCCGAAATTTTTTCGCAGAAATATGCAGATTTCTTTTCCGGCAAAGTAGATGCCGTCAAAAAAGCATGTGTTTCCATCGGCGGGATTTTAAAGCCAGCTCTTGCCGGTGCTGATATCACTGCAGAAATCCCGGCATTTTCTTTCTTCCCGGTTCTGCTTCAGTTCTGGGAAAGCGATGAGGAATTCCCGCCGCAGATTAAAATCCTGTGGGATGATCAGACGATGCGTTATCTGAATTTTGAGACTACCTACTATCTGCAGGGCGATCTGCTGAAGCGTTTACAGGAACTTCTGTAGAATAGCAAAAGCGAATATTCGCAATCCACTTTGCTGCTTGATTTGGTTAAAAAAACAGTATGCCGGGATGATCTCCCTGCATACTGTTTTCTTTTCCATTGTACTTGCCATCTCCCACCTTAGAGGTCGGAGTCTTCTTGCTGGAAGAGGATAAAAGAGACTCCATCCTGATGTTTTAATATTCACCCTTTTTATTTTCTGATGATTCTTCAAATTTCATCATACGGTATCCGACGCCGACATGCGTCTGGATATACTGAAGAGACTGTGGGTTTTTTTCCAGTTTCCGCCTCAGTGTTGCCATAAATACCCGAAGCGAAGCAATGTCCTTTTCCCAGTTACTGCCCCAGATATTTTCCATGATAAAGGTATGGGTCAGGACTCTTCCTGCGTTCTGTGCCAGCAAACACAGCAATTTATACTCGATCGGTGTCAGATGAAGCTCTTCTTCCCCAAGATACACACAGCCCGCCGCATAATCAATGCGAAGATCTCCGTTTACAAAAACTGCACTCTGATTCAGTGCGTCACTTTTCATCATCTGCAGTCTGCGTCTGGTCACACGAAGCCTTGCAAGCAATTCTTCTACTGAAAATGGTTTCGTCAGATAATCATCTGCTCCCGCATCGAGTGCTTCGATCTTGTCAACATCTTCGCTTCTGGCACTGATCACGATGATCGGCATCTGCGACCATGTCCGCACTCTTTTTATTACTTCAATTCCGTCTATGTCCGGAAGTCCAAGATCCAGCAGCATGATCTCCGGGTTGTGGCTCGCTGCTTCCAGGATCGCCACTTCTCCATTCTCCGCCGTCAGAAAATGATAATCATGTGCTTTCAAAGTTGTTGTGATCAGATTTTTCACCGAATTATCATCTTCCACAACCAGTATCCGTGGTTTGTTCATACAAATATACCTCCCCTGCCGGTAATGTAAACTGAAAAACTGCTCCATGTGGATGTGCATCTGAAACTTTGATTTCTCCTCCATGGACATTTACGATGGATTTGCAGAGTGCAAGTCCAAGTCCAAGACTTCTCCTGCTGTCTGCAATCTTATTCGTCCCGGTATAAAAAGTTTCAAAAATATGTTCTTTCATTTCATCGGAAATTCCAGGTCCGTCATCTGCAACTGAGATTACGGCATTTTTCCCTTCTCTTTCTGTCCTGATATCAATATGGGATCCCTTCTGCGTATATTTGATCGCATTATCCACCAGATTGATGACCATCTGCACGATCAGCCTGGAATCCATTCTGGCCAGAAGCAGTTCGTCCTCATGCTCAACCGTGATCGTGTGTTCATCTTTTTTCCGGTCTACATGGCGAAGTGCCTCCTGGATCACATCATCCACCAGTTCTACTGATATGTTCAGATTCATCCGACCTTCCTCCAGTCTGGTCACGGACAGCATATTTTCAATCAGATTGATCAGCCACATAGAGTCATCATAAATATCCAGATACAGCTGCTTTTTCGTCTCTTTGTCAAAATAATCTGCATTGGAAAGCAGATTGCTCGCATTTCCGGAAATCGAGGTCAGCGGTGTCCGCAGATCATGTGAAATCGCCCGCAGAAGGTTTGAGCGAAGCTGTTCATTTTTTGCCAGAATTGCCGCTTTTTCTTTTTCAATGGTAATCTGTTCATTCTCCAGTGCCAGTGCACACTCGCCGATAATCGCCTGAAGGATACTTTTTTCAAAACTTTCCAGCTGCTTCTTTTCTATGCTGATCCCCAGCACTCCATAAACTGTTTCATTTACACCGACCGTCAGATAAAGGCATTCTGCACCCGGGAAATTCCCTGTGCCTGCACCTGCACGTTTCCGGTGTTTTAAAACCCATTCTGCCACATACTTTTCTTTTTTCAGCTTCTGCTGTTCTGACCACTCCCTGTCTTCCATCATAAACACTTTGCTTTTTTCCAGTTCATGATCTTTTACACTGTAAAAAATCACATTTCTTCCAAGGAGTTTCCGAAGCTGCTGTCCCGTTTTACTGATGATTTCTTCCCTTCCTCTGGCACACTGCAGAATCTGGTTTGTATCAAACAAAATCTTTGTGCGGAAAGCCACCATTTCTGACTGTTTTGCCTGATTTTTTAACTTCAGTGCCAGCGTTCCGGTCAAAAATGCAATACCGAACATGATCAGAAAGGTAACCGGATATCCCTCTCCATAAGCATGAAATGTATACCGCGGTGTCGTAAACAGAAAATTAAAAATAAGTACACTCAGCACGGCGGCGATCATACTGTAGGTCCTGTGATTTGTAAGCACTGCGATCAGCTGTACTGCAAACACAAACACTGTCATGATATTGGCATTTGCAAAACCCAGACTGTTGAAAAAATATCCCATCACACTGGCTGCCAGTAAGATCAGAATACTGGTATACAGATCACGGAAGTTCTGTATTTTCTTTTCTCTCTGAAATGCAGCGAGCAGTTTTTCCAGGCGACCGTTCCGTTCTGCGGAAACAGAAGAGGAAAGGCAGTCATCCATCACCTGTTCTGCACTTTCCTCTTTTTCTTCCGGTACCGCATCCTCCTCCAGCCAGAGATTCTGTCTGTTTGCATCACAAAATGCATCAAATTTTTTCAGCATTTCATACATAAATATAAAAATGCCTCCCACTGCCGGCAATAAAAGAAATTCTTTCATATTACCATCTTCTTTCGTTTCAGATATGGAACTGTTTCTGGATGTTTTTAATATTTCCCAGTACCAGCATGGTCTGGTCATCTCCAAGCAGAGTTTCCGACGCAATATTCATATCCAGCACGCCGTTGCACCGCAGTGCCATGATATTTACATTATATTTCTTTCGGATGTCCAGTTCTCCAACCGTTTTTCCGATCCAGGCATCCGGAATGGAAATTTCAAAAATGCCATGTTCTTCATCTAGCTCCACATAATCAAAAATGTGATCTGCACTGTAACGGATCGCCGTCCAGGATGCCAGCTGTTTCTCCGGATATACAACCTCATCTGCTCCGTTTCTTAAAAGGAACTTCGCATGTACATCTCTTGCTGCTCTGGAGACTACCATCTTTGCTCCCAGCTCTTTTAACAGAGACGTTGTTTCCAGAGAACTCTGGAAATTATCTCCGATCGCCACAATGCAGACATCGAAATTGCGCACGCCGAGTGAACGGATAAAATCCTCATTGGTCGCATCCCCGATCTGTGCGTTACGCACATACGGCAGAACTGCCTCTACTCTGCTCTCATTGTTGTCTACTGCCATAACCTGATGATTCAGTTCATCCAGTTTTATCGCAATATGCCTTCCAAATCTTCCAAGCCCGATCAGTAAGATTGATTTCATGTCTTCTTTTCCTCCATCTATAGCTTTTTTCATTTTTCATCTTGATCGCATCATAAATATCCTGCTTTTTCCTGCAAATCAAGCACACTCTGTATCTGGTGGATACTCCTATCCTACGGTAATCTTTTCCTGCGGATATTTATACTCCGTCCGCTTCCCGGAAACGGTCGCAAAGATCAGCGTCAGTCCCCCGACTCTTCCAAAGAACATCAGACAAATCAGTACCAGTCTCGAAGCCAGACCAAGTGTCGGCGTCAGTCCAAGAGAAAGTCCTACCGTTCCGATTGCCGATCCGGTCTCAAAAAATGCCGTCACAAGCGGTACTTTTTCCACATAGCTGATGACCATCGCACTTCCTGTAAACAGCATCATATATAAAACAAAAATTGTAGCGGCATTTCGCTGCGTCTCTTCTGCAATTCTTCTGTTATAAAGATGTGCCTGCTCATTCTTTCGAAATACGGAAATCGCCATGGCAAACAGAACCGCTGCGGTTGTTGTTTTCATCCCGCCTGCTGTAGATCCCGGAGATCCTCCGATCACCATCAGAAGCACCATTCCCATCTTTCCGGAATCTGTCATTTTATCGAGATCAGCAGTATTAAATCCAGCTGTTCTTGTTGTCACAGACTGGAAAAAAGAACTCCAGATCCGTTCTCCCAGCGGCATATGCTGAAATTCCAAAAAAAAGAACATGATCGCCGGAACCAGGATCAGAAAGGCACTGACTCCAAGAACTACTTTGCTCTGCAGCCGGTATTTTTTAATATGCCATTTATTCTCCTTGATATCCAGCCAGGTAAAAAATCCAATACCGCCAACCACGATCAGTGTCATAATCACAAGATTCACAACCGGGTTTGCCGCAAAAGAAGTCAGGGATGAAAATTTTCCTTTTACTCCCATCAGATCAAATCCGGCATTGCAGAATGCAGATATCGCATGAAATACAGCGTACCAGATTCCTTTGCCAAGTCCAAATTCTCTGTAAAAAACCGGAAACAGAATAACTGCCCCGATCAGTTCGATCAGAAACGAGGTTTTTAAGATAAAAGTAGTCATCCTCACAATCCCGCCCATCTTCGGAGCTGCGATTGCTTCCTGCATGGTACTTCTCTGCATCAGTCCGATCTTCCTGCCGGCGATCGTTGCGATCGATACTGCCACAGTCACAACGCCGAGACCGCCAATCTGGATCAGCAGCAAAATAATAACCTGACCAAATTCAGACCAGTAAGTTGCTGTATCCTGCACGACCAGCCCTGTTACACAGACTGCTGATGTCGCAGTAAATAGTGTATCGGAAAAAGAACTCCATCTTCCGCTTCTGGATGCCCACGGAAGCATCAGCAGCAAACTCCCTGCCAGGATCACTCCCATAAATCCCAGTATAATGATCTGAAACGATGTCATATGCCGGTGTCCGGCTTTTTTCTTTATCTTCATGATTCTTTTTGTCTCCCAGTTCTGTTTTCATGACTATCATAACACCATGTACCTAAAAATAGTATTAACAAATTTTTATCCACATTAAAATTATATAAAGATACCTGCAAAAATGTATCACACTTTTGCAGGTATACTCACTTTTTAGAATTTTCCGCTGTGACCTCCGTGTACTTCACCGGATGAGCTGACATGCGTGCTGCTTCCGCCGCCTCCACTGTGTGAATCATTATCATTTTTCGGAATCGGGCGGCTTGTAACCACTTTATTAATAAAGCGATCCTGTTTCACGGTAAGATTCAGACTGCCTTTTTTCATATATTCTTCTGCTGTGGTCCGCTTCACAACGGAAGTCAGCTTGGAACGTTTGATCGATGCCGTGATCAGTGCAATCACAAATCCGATTGCCAGGCACACAACCAGCCAGAATGCATAGGCAAATGGCTCTTGCGGCATATTATCTACATCATATGGCTCGCCTGTCTCTGCCTGTGTCAGGAAACGGTCGCACTGTTCTGCAAAACAATTAAATGCTTCTGCGTACTCACCATCACCAAGGTAGGATACCAGCTTTTCTTCTATATAACTAAGTCCGGCATCCGTAAATGCCGTGATCGCATAACCATGTGTGCTTGTTGCCCAGTTGCGGTCGCCCATATCCACCAGGAAAAGTATCCCCGCTTTGTCTTCGCCAAGTCCATAGCCATCGTAATCAAATGCATCATCGGCGTATTCGGTTGCCGTTTTTCCCTCCAGGGACTTAACGGTCATTACCACTGTATCACAATGATGCAATTCACTGACTTCATCCAGTTTTGCCTGGATCTGCTGCTGTTCTTCTGCCGTGAGCAGCTCTGCCTGGTCAACAAGTCTTGCCGGATGATCCGATGCTGCCTGAAGATTCAGAAATGGTACAAATAAAAATAATACCATACTAAGCAGCAGAGACATGATTTTCATTTTTGTTTTCTTCATCTCGCCACCTCCTTACAGCAACACCATGAAAACCCAGAGCAGTGCATAAAGGACAAGTCCGATCCCTGCTCCCCACATGGCAATAAATCTCCAGAATGCTCCATTGTCTGCCGGAAGATCACCGACAATCTTTCCGGTCTGACCGTTCATGGCAAAAATATATTTTTTACCTTTCCAAGTCGTATTTAAGATCCATACCGGATAGAGAGCATACTTTGCCTGGTCTTTGATCTCCATATTTGCTTTTTCCTGATCGATCACATGATAACCTTTAACGGTATTTCGGAATTCACGCTCTGTGCTTCTCCGGATACGTTTTTTCGCACGCCCGATGCACTCCTCTTTCGGCACATCGTAGCGGTCTGCCAGATAGCCTGCCATATACGCCATGCGAAACGGCACTGCTTCCTTAAAATCATATGGTTCCACCGATTCCATCAGCGTATCATCCATCTTTTTTGATCCGTCTGCCGGAACTTTTTCAAACTCTACCGTTCCTGCTCTTTTTACTTCAAAATTCTCATGCTCTGTGTACTCAATATCATTTGACACCCATACACGCGTCTTTTCCGCATGATAGGAGAAATCTGCCTTTGTTTTCAGGTCAAACACCCAGAATGGAACATACACACCTTTGATCTCATCAATGTGGTTCTGCTGTTTGAAGACGCCCGGCAAAAATTTTTTGCCTTCGAGATGTTTCCGGTATGCTTCTTTTGCCTGCTTTTTATCTTTCTTAAATGGAATGATATAATCCGGTCTTAAGGCACCGTCAAACTGCCCTTTCATAACAACTTTGTTGCCGCAGTACGGACAGCTCGTGGCACCGGTCGTTTTATCTGCCAGGATTTCACCACCGCAGGATTCGCACACGTAGAGCATCATTGCTCCTTCTTCTGCTGCTTCCTGTGTTTCTCCCTGTTCTGCCCCTTCTTTGGAAGCTGTTTTCTCCGACTGCGTTTCTTCAAAGTCGGACAGATCTGCAACCGTATCACAGTAAGGGCATTTCATTTTCTGAGTTTTGCTGTCAAATTCCATTGCTCCGCCACAGGCAGGGCATTTGTATTCTCTGATATCTGCCATAGATTCATCCCCTTACTGTACAATATCACCATCGTTGAACGGATCTCCGCATTCCGGACAGAAACGCGGCGGATTTGTCGGATCTTCCGGCTCCCATCCACATTTATCACAGCGGTATTTTTTTGCTGCTGCCGGTCTCGGACTGCCGCATTCACTGCAAAATTTGCCTTTGTTCAGTGCCCCGCAGCTGCATCTCCAGCCCTCTTCCGGCTTTGCTGTTCCGCATTCCATGCAGAATTTGCCGGTATTTACAGCTCCGCAGCTGCACTGCCAGCTTCCTGCCTGTGCGGACGGACGCATCGACTGGGCCTGTTTTTCTTCCGGTATATACTGCTGCTGTCTTTGTGCCTGCTGTCTCTGATTTCCCATCTGGAGAAGATCCTGGATATTGGCACTTCCGGCTCCTCCTGCCATATTCAGTCCCATAAAACCCATCATCGCACCGTTTGGATTGGATGCGGCTGCTTTCATGGCTTCTGCCTGTGCACTGCCAAGCGTTGCCGCCATCATCGTCGGATCTCTCAGAACAGCAGCATCCTGGATTTCCTGGATCTTCTTGAGGTCTTCCTCTTTGAGGGTGATCGGGTTCATCGCTATGGATACCACGGAAATACCGCGTTTTTCCGCCCACTTTTTGGTGAGTGCTTCGTTCATCGCCTCTTCGAGATCTCCCGCATGTGCCGGGATATCACTTGGCAGAAGCTCCAGTCTTGACAGCTGTGCAAATGCCGGCTGCAGTGCGGAGATAAACTCTGTCTTTAACTGTCCGTCGATCTCTTCTCTGTCGTAAGTCATCTCTACATTTCCGCAGACATTCTTATAGAAAAGGATCGGGTCGGTGATACGGTAAGAATAGATACCGTTGCATCTTACCTGTACATCACGGCTCAGTCCGGTATTGTGATCCACTACATGGAACAAAAACGGATTTGCCGTGCCAAATTTGTTATCCATGATCTCTTTTGTATTGATATAATACACTCTCTGGTCTTTTCCGGTATCTCCGCCGTAGGTAAAACGCTTTCCGAAGGTGGCAAAGGTCTTTTTCAGACCTTCGCCCAGTTTTCCGGTAAAAATACTTGGTTCTGTGGAGCTGTCGTAAGTAAACTCTCCCGGTTCTGCACAAACTTCCACAATTTTGCCCTGTTCAACGATCATCATACACTGACCGTCTGCAACTGCAATGCCAGAACCGTTTGAAATGATATTCTCACTGCCCTTGGTGTTTGAGGACCGCTTTCCCACCTGCTTCTGTCCTTTCACAACCAGGGTATCTGCATCCATCGCCTCACAATAGAAAAACTCCCTCCACTGATCTGCCATTGTTCCGCCGACTGCTCCGGCGGCTGCTCTGATAAGTCCCATAATATTTTACCCCTTTCTTTCCTTTTGTTTCTGTTACTTTCCCTTTACTATTTTATCTTTACCTTTTTGGAAAGTTTCGCTTTGTTCAAAAGTTTTGCATACTTTTTCTTCTGTGCTTTCGGCACTTTGACCGTTGCTTTTTTATTTATATTTTTAAACGCATTCTTTCCAATGGTATTGATCTTTTTACTCTTAATAATAACTTTTTTCAGCTTTCTGCAATTTGCAAAGGCATTCTTTCCAATCTTTCTGACATTTTTTCCAATTGTCAGACTTTCTATCTTCTTGTTGCCCTTTAATGCATTTGCTGCCACACTGGTTACTTTCCATGTTTTTCCGGATGCCTTGATCTTATCAAAGATCTTCACACTCTTCTTTGCTTTGCCTTTTGCAGTGATAGATTTTACCTCTACCGTGTCTTTTCCGGTTACTTTATAAGTAAACACTCCATACTGACCTTCTGCTTTGATCACCTGACCAACTTTCACCGTACCATCGTTTGGAGTTTCCGGTGCCTGTGGATTTGTAGATGGTGTTTCCTTTTCCGTAGACGGTGTTTCCTTTTCCGTAGATGGTGTTTCTTTCTTAAGTGCAGAGGCTGCATTGCGAAGAGCTGTTAAAATCTGCTGCATCTCTTCTTCGGTTGCTGTTTTTTGCTCTACGGCTTCTTTCGCTGCATTCAGTGCTTTTTCATAAACTTTCCAGGTTTCTTCTGTATAGTCACTTTCTTTCCTGCCTTCTGCTGCTGCGATTTCATTTTTCACTTCATTCACCAGTTCTTCCGGTGCCGGAACTGGTACATTTGGAATCTCCACAGTCACTTCACAGGCTGCTGTTTTCTCTCCATCTTCGGTCGTTACGGTGATGGTTGCTTTTCCATTTGCTACTGCGGTCACTTTTCCGTTTCCGTCTACAGTTACTACTTTTTCATTACTCGTTTCAAATATCACATTTTTATTTGTTGCATTTTCTGGTGCTACTGTTGCAGTAAGATCTACTGTCTGACCTTTTTCTGTCAGTTTCGCTGTGCTCTTATCCAGTGTAACTCCGGTTACGGCTACCGTTTCCGGAGTAGTATCATCTGCCAGCTCTGTGATGAATTTTGCGTCTGCAAAATCTGCGTGATCATTGCTGTCGCTGCCATTCTGATCCACGTTCAATCTGAGGATTTTGACACCTTCCACAGAAATATCCAATTTTGCCATCTCAGATGCTCTCGTAACAGCTTCACCTGTGTAAACCTGTTTATTATCAGTATAAACATTGAATTTTACATTTCCATCCTGGTTTGCTTCACGGTCAACGCCCATATAAGATGTAAATTTCTTAAAGCCCATACCTTCGATATTGTAATAGAGATTTGCGGTCGCATGAATACCCATACCTTTCTCAAAGGTTTTTTCCTGGCTTCCGTCATAAAGTGTCAGTGTCTTTCCGTCTACAGATTTGTCTTTCATGATGGAACCCCATCCAGTTGCAGAATTGCTCTCGTAACTTAAATCAGAAAGGTAAACTTCGCTCTTGCCTTCAACTCTCCAGATATAGGTTTCGGTTCTGCTCTTGTCTGCAGATTCTACTGTAACCTGTAACTGGTTGTTTCCTTTTTTCATCGTTACAGAAGTCTCTACGCTTCCCGTTCCGGTTGCAGCAGTTACATTGTTGCATTTTACAGTAATTTTTGCATTTGCTTCCTGTGCGGTAAACGTTACCCTGGAAGTTCTTGTCATAGTTGATGCTGTATACTCTTTGAGATTTGCATTAAAGTTTCCATTGCTCTGGATGGTACTGCCAAACTGTACTTTTTCCAGTTTTGCATTGCTGTCAGATGGTACACGCAAACTCAGGCTGTAGTGCTCTGTTACGCCGCCGTCTGGTGTGATTGCAATACCAACGGTCATGTTATCGCCGGAAACAGGAATGCTCTCTTGCGGGTTATATGTTTTTCCATTTACATTCAGAACTGCTTTTGCACCTTCGCCAGGATTTTTCAGAGCGATTTTGACTTCGGTCTGCCCTTTTGTCAGAGATGCACTGTAGGATTTTTCAGAAACATCAAAACCTGCCACTTCTTTGTTATCTACGCTGATGCCGCCGATAGACGCATCCTGTGCTCCGGTACGTGTAACCAGGAAACGATAAATTTCCTGTGTTGTTCCGTCTTCTGCGATTACTCTTGCTGTAATGATATTTAAGCCTGCCACAAGTGCAACTTCCTGCTCTGTAATCTGGTTTTTGCCGTTTTCTGCGGATACGATCTCATTGACATTTTTCAGTCCGACACCATTACCGACACCGTTTCGGCAGATTTCGATTTTTGCATTTTCATCTTTTGCTTTCAGAGAAATCTTTACACTCTTTACATTCTTATCGGCAGTTGTCACATAGCTCTTTGTCTCAGATGAGAATGTCGGGAAGGATACACCGGATACAGATGCACTCTCCAGAATCGCATTTCCTGATTTTACTTTTGCAAGATCTTCGATATTTCCGCTCTCTCCTCCGGTTGCTGCATCTTCGGTCAGTGCTACTGCCTTGCCATTGATCTCCAGGTCTGAGAAAGTAAATGCGGTTCCTTTTGTGCTGTTTCCGGTACCGGCAACCAGTGCCACGCCAAAGGAATTGCCGATTTTATCGTTTGTGATGCTGTTTCCTGCTTTTGTCCAGTTTTCTTTATCAACACTGTAATATCCGGTAAAGGTATTTCCGGATTTCTCCAGTTTCAGCCAGATTGCCTCTGCATTCGGATTTTCTGTGTTCTGATCTTCATTTGCACTTCCGTTTGCTTCGGTCACGACATGAACCTTTGGACTGTTCGTGCCATGTTTTCTCTCGACTGCCACATAGTTATCATCATCTTTGTAGATAAACAGACCTGCTTCGTCCCAGTTGTTGACGGTCTTGCCGCTCATCTTGACGATGGCTGTGAAGGTTCCGTCACCGCGGTTTACATTTTCACCGCTTACGATCACGTTATTGGCTGTCTGGGTTGCCCAGAGTCCCTGTCCCATTGCTTTGATGGTCACGCTGTCACCGCTGACACTGTAGCCGCCGTCGCTTGGATTTTTCACGGTCAGATCTTTTGCAAGCACTTTCACTGCTGTCACGGTTCCGGTGCTCTGATCTGTCACCGTAAAGGTCACAGGATCTGCCTGGAATTTACGTCCGCCGACCAGTTCATAAGCTGTCACGGTTGCTGTTCCCTTTTTCAGACCTGTCACATGACCGGTGCCATCCACACGTACAACCTCCGGATCGCTGCTGACATAGATCATTTCGCTTGCCGGCTGTGTGCCACTGCCGATGCTTACGCCTTCGTTTTCACCGATCTTCACTTCACTGTTCTGCATATTCGTGATATTGACTCTGCGTGTCACGCCTTTATCATAAATATTATCAGAAATATTTACATTGCGGCATCCGTTGAAAGTAAATGCATTGATATTTGCACCTTCCACAGCAGAAACATTCATGGCAACGCTCTCGCCGATCGCCAGTGTGGTTTTTGCCGGGTTTGCCTTTTCATTTACAGAGAAACGCAGAACTTTGTTTCCGGTAAAGGTCAGTCCGTTTACGCTCTTTGCATTAATAATATTGCTGGTTCCGTTTGTAAAATAGAATGTATTGTCTTTGATCCTTACATTTTTATGTACCGGTTCCGCTGCTCCGTTGTTGGTCGGATCAAACTGGATAAATGCACTGTAAGAACTCTGGTTGACACCACAGCGTCTGAATACATTGCCTTCGATCAAAACATCCTCATCATGTCCTGACTCGTACCAGCTGTTTACGTCATCGGAAATGTAAACGGCTGCACCGGCTACGTTGTCAAATTCGTTGTTGCGGATCACGACCGGTTTTCTGGTTGTCACCAGAATACCACGTACCGGCATCTCACGGAATACGTTGTTCTCAATCTCAACACTCGGTGTATAAGTAACATTTTCCAGAGCTGCCGCATTTGCAGACACGGAAGACGGCATATTTGTATCCAGTGTTACAATGATCGTATCCAGATCCGTTTTGGAAGCATCGGCTTTGTCACCATTTCCGGCAACCATGGTTCCGCCATGTCCGTCCGGACCTACCACTCCGGTTACTTTTGCTTTTGCCCCGTCGATTGGAAGCAGTGTTCCCTTAGAAACAAACTCTACTTCATCTCCCACATAATAGTTCGGAAAACCGGAAGTTTCGTGGTGCTGATAGTGAACTTTGAACTTATTATCAGAGATTCGTTCTGTTACCTGTAAGAATGTTCCATGGATGTTGATCGGGTCATCCTGCGGATCTTCAAATGTGCTGTTCACAATGCGGATTGTTCCGCCGCAGCCGGACATCTGCACAAAGTCAGCAGAACCAACGCCGGTTCTTCCGCTTCCTTCATAGTTGCGGAAATTTACATCATCCAGTGTAATGTTTTTGGAAAGCTGTCCTACCACACCAAATGCATGCAGAAAATGCAGTTCGACATGCTGCATCGTCACACCATCACTCTCCCAGAAAAAGGCTGCGGAATGATCACGTGTAGTCCTTCTCATCTGCTGACCATATCCTGCCTTGAAGGATGGTGCAGAATTGTAAGTCACCTTCAGACGATGTCCGTCCAGTTTTTCCATGCTCTGTACGTTGTTGAAAAATTTATCGCCGGAAGTAGTCAGGGTAGCGGTTGTCATATCAAATCCCTGTACATGTCCGACATTGTTCGTATAACTCCAGTATGCCTGTCCGGTGTATGGGCTGACATCGCTGCTCCAGGTAACGGTTGTTCCGCTTACGGAATAATTATAACATTCCGGAACATATAAAATCGCTGTATTGCCTTCTACTTTTTCTGCTGTTACACTGACTACCGACGGTACCTGGAAATCGGTGTCAAAATTCTGGATTCTGATGTTTTTACATCCGATCGTGGAAAACATCATCATCTTGCCATGGAAGATCAGACTGGACTGATTTCCTTCCAGTGTCACATTTTCCATATTTTCCAGCAGAATACCGATATTTTTCATTTTGTACGTGCCACGGTCACCGTTATTACGGCTTAAAGTATTTGAAATATACAGTTCCCGTTTCTGTGCATGATCCGGGTAAATCTGATATTCCCCTTTCGGGAAATCCAACACAACCGGTCCGTTCACTTCTTTTGCTGCCTCGATAGCTGCCTGTATGCCCTCGGCACTGTCTTTTACTCCGGTCGGGTCAGCCCCATACTGTGTGACATCAATAACTGTTACCTTATCAGAAGCTGAGGCTGCATTTGACACCCCCCCCACTACTGGGAAACACCAGTGACAGCAGCATACAGATCACCAGCATGACTGAAAATGTTTTTCTTGTTTTCATGTTGTCCTCCTTTTCTTTGCTCAACTCTTATTTGCAGTATTTTAAAGAATATCAGGCAGAATGACTAAAATAGGAAGCACAAAACCATTCTTGTGACATCTTTAGTTTAATACCTACTAAAAAAATACTATATTTTCGTCATTTTGTCCAGTTAATCTCAATATCATTTCCTGATAAATCCACAAAATATCTAAATTTAACAGCCCGGATACAGATTTATTATCTTTTTCCTATTGACATAAAAAATGCAGCATACTCTTCTTCCTTTTTGTATGCTGCACTTTCTATTTTTTTATACAATTACAAGGTTTCCTTATGTCTTTACAATCTCTCCGTTATCCGCTCTGATATTAGCATATCGTAAAACTTACGGTCGCTTTTATACTTTTTATTTTCATATTTATCCTGCATAGCTGTTTCTGATACCACATGCCTGCTCAAACTCACGCAGTTTGCGTCTGGCTTCCGGAGTAATGTTCCGCGGCACCTGTACCTGGACGGTCACATAATGATCGCCGTGTACCTGCGGGTTCTTCATGGAAACAATACCTTTGCCTCGCAGACGAATCTTGCTTCCGGACTGTGTGCCTTCCCTTACTTTGCAGATCACATCGCCGTAGAGCGTATGGACTTTCGCTTCGCCGCCAAGGACTGCCGTGGAAAACGGAACATTGACGGTCGTGTAAACATCCATGCCTTTTCGTTCAAAGCCCGGTTTCTCTGCGATTTTAACTTTCAGAAGCAGATCTCCTGCCTGACCGTTTCTGCCCATCTGACCTTTGCCTCTTAAACGGATGCTCTGACCGTCATCAATACCTGCCGGGATATGCACCTGAAGCGACTGTGTCCTGCCCGGTGCAGAAGGATCCGACAGATTGATCACCTTGTCACCGCCAAGTGCTGCTTCATCGAAGCTGACGGTGATATCGGCGTGAAGGTCACTGCCCCTGCCGCCAAAGCTACTGCCTGTACCGGAAAATCCATCGCCGAAACCACTGTTTCCGCCTGAGAATCCGTCTCCAAATCCGCCGCCGAAATGATAAGATCTGCTTCCGCCGCCTGCTCCGGCACTGCGGCCGGAGAATCCGCCGCCAAAGATATTTTTCAGGATATCATCCATGTCACCGCCATCAAAATGGAACTCCTGGTATCCGCCATTTGCTCCGCCAAACGGTCCCTGACCGCCCTGGTAATCGGCACTGCCGAACTGGTCATACATTTTCTTTTTCTCCGGATCACTGAGCACCGAGTAGGCTTCTGTGATCTGTTTGAACTTCTCGGCTGCCTGTGCATTTCCGGCATTGGTATCCGGATGATATTTCTTTGCCAGTTTACGGTATGCTTTTTTGATGGTATTTTCATCTGCGTTTTTATCTATTCCAAGGATTTTATAATAATCTTTTCTTTCTTCCATTTCTGATTCCTCCTCTGATCATGTCAAATCTTATATCCATAACGTTTCTTTTGAAATGCCATGTCTGTCATCTCAGGGTCTTCATTCACCAGAATATTCTATCTGATCTGATTTTACAGAAATATCCGAAAGCTTTTTTATTCAATATGATATGATGATGCCAGGGTCAAAAGGTCTAAATCCACATGAGCTTGCTCATAGATGGATGAAAGACCTTGGGACCCGCCCCGATATGAGCATAAAAGTGGGATGATAATCCCACGATATGCGAATACTGGGGAGGATTGTGGGAGTGCAACGCACGGAACAATCCGTAGGCATCATAGTTAGGGACTTTTGACACCCACATCATATGATCGGATATTTTTGTTCTATCAGAACTATAACACCCGATTCTCAATCTGTCAATACTTATGCACAAAAAACATGGCCGATCAGCCTGGAATCTTCTTTCTCCAGCAGAATTTCCCTCACTTTGTGAACTACCCATTGTCTAAAGCCAATGGGCTTCCTGCTTCGCAGACCTCGTAACCTACTATCTCCACAGGCGTTAATTCGGGCAGTCCCTGCCCTATATTGTTATTTTTATGCTATTTGTCTTAATCCTTCTTCCAGTATATTTTTTGCTGCGTTGATATCCCTGTCATGATTTGTTCTACAGACAGGACATGTCCATTCCCTTACTGATAGATTTTTTGTCTCTGTATTTTGGTATCCGCAGGCTGAACACAGCTGACTACTGGCATAGAATGTATCTATTTTGACATATTTCCTGCCATTCCACTTTGCCTTATATTCTAACTGTCTTGTCAGCTCATACCATGATACATCACTTATAGACTTTGCCAAACGATGATTTTTTACCATGTTTTTTATCTGCAAATCTTCCGAAACTATCACTTGGTTTTCGCTGATAATCTCATGGGACATCTTGTGCAGATAATCTTTTCTGGTATTTGTTATTTTTTCATGGCATAATGCTATCTTTTTCTTTGTTTTGTAGTAATTTTGACTTCTTTTCTCTTTATGGGCTAACTGCCTTTGCAGTTTCACCAGTTTCTTTTCGTATTTTCTGATGATTTTTGGATTTTCGTATTTCTTTCCAGCAGAAGTAATACATAACTCCTTAATACCTAAATCTATTCCTGTATTTTGATTTATATGTGGCAGTTCCACGTGTTCTGTTTCCACTAAAATTGATACATAATATTTTCCACTCGGAACTTGTGATATCGTTGCCGATTTTATCTGTCCGATAAAATTTCTATGCAGTTTTGCTTTTATTCCTTTTAATTTAGGCAGTTTTACTCTATTGCACCCGAAATCTACTGTTATATTGCCATTCGTAAAATTTGTTGTATATGACTTATGATTATCGTGTTTACTCTTAAACTTCGGATAACCTGCGTGTTCCTTGAAAAACTTCTGGTATGCAGCATCCATGTTGTAAATCGCATTTGTCAGAGCAAATTTATCCACTTCTTTCAGCCATTCATACTCTTTCTTTAATTGTCTGTTGCAATAATTGTTACAGTCGGTTTTACTAACTGATTTTTTCTCTTTCTCATATACTTCTTTCCGGTATGCCAGTGTCTGATTATATACAAAACGGCAACAGCCAAATGTTTTTGCAATCTGTATTTTCTGCTCATTATTAGGGTATATTCTGTATTTATATGCCTTTAACATCCACTGTCACCCTCTTTCTCAACCTTGATTTTCTATATATCTCTTCAGCATTTCTTCCGATACATTTCCTACACTACAGGCAAAATATCCATCTGTCCAAAAGGTATGTTCTTTCCAGAATTGTTTTCGTAAATATTGGGGATATCTTTTCCATATATGGTATGTTGTATAGCTCTTCATCAGGTTTACAATCTTACTAATAGACATTGTCGGTTCTGTCTCTATCATGTAATGAATATGGTCTTTATCTGTTTCCATATATCTGATAATAACACTGTGTCTTTGGTATATCTCATATGAAAACTGCTTTATATCATCTGATATCTGCCTCGAAACCAGTAATTTCTTCCTATATTTGCAGACGAAAATAATGTGATATTGTAATAAGTATTTGTGTCTGTTTTTAGATTTCCAGGTTCCCATACCATGAGTATACTATAATTTCTGATTTTTGGCTACCTTAACCCACCGTCTAAAGCCAGTGGGATTGCGGTAGCCTTATTTCAAAAACTGCCTCTGCTAGTGCTGCATGTCCTTCTCTTGTCATATGCTCCTGATCCTTTTCCCCCGGCAGTGCCACATCCGATGCCGCCAAAAATGCAATGCCTCTTCTTTTTGCGATCTGTTCATAGACTCTTTTCAGACCTTTTGACACTTCTACGGAACGGCGGTCAAATTCCCGGTATATCCATATCCTTCTTTCTGTTTTGCTTTGCTGCTTTGCTGCTTTGCTTTTTTTCGTTTGTTTATTTCTTTTTGACCTATTTCTTATTTTCGCTTTTTGCTTCGTTTTATTTTCCTAGTAATTTGATATGTTTACTATATATTATTCTTTTCCATTTGTCAAGTACGGGCTTGCACAGAATTAAAAAACATGCTATGGTCAGAGTACTTGATGCCAGGGGCAGCGAAAGTTACTCTGCAATAAAGCAATTCGCAGGCATCCTTTAACTATCGATAAATTCGCAGGCATCCTCTGACTGCTAATATTTGACTGTTATTATCATATAGAAGGGATTCATTATGGAAAACACAGAAATGAAAAAAATCATCGACCGCCAGCGTGCGTTTTTTCACACCGGAACGACACTGGATGTCTCTTTTCGCATCGCCGCACTGAAACGGCTGCAGTATATGATCCGCCGCCACGAAAAAGAGATCGAGGCAGCTCTTCTGCTCGATCTGAAAAAGAGTTCTTTTGAAAGTTATATGTGCGAGACGGGTCTTGTTCTGGATGAGATCCACTATATGCTCCGCCATATCCGCTCATTTGCAAAAGAGCAGGATGTCAGAACACCGCTGGCACAGTTCTGCTCCAGAAGCTACCGGAAACCTTCTCCTTACGGTGTCACGCTGATCGTAAGTCCCTGGAATTATCCGATCCTGCTGACTCTTGATCCGCTTATTGATGCCATTGCAGCCGGAAATACGGTGATCTTAAAGCCAAGTGCCTACTCTCCTGCCTGCAGCGATCTGCTTGCAAAACTGATCCATCGCTATTTTCCGGCAAAATACCTGACGGTGATCACCGGAGGACGCTCTGAAAATACCGCCCTGCTTCAGCAGCATTTTGACTATATCTTTTTCACCGGAAGCAAAACGGTCGGAAGGGAAGTGATGCGGCAGGCTTCTTCGCACCTGACTCCTGTAACACTGGAACTTGGTGGCAAAAGTCCGTGTCTGGTCGATGAAAGTGCCGATCTTGCACTCGCCGCCAGACGCATCGTATTCGGGAAATTTTTAAACTGCGGACAGACCTGCGTTGCCCCGGATTATGTTTACTGTGATGAAAAAAGAAAAGAGGCTCTGATCTGCGAACTGAAACGTCAGATCACGAAACAGTTCGGCAGTGAGCCTCTGAAAAATCCTTCCTACGGAAAGATCATAAACCAAAAACATTTTGAACGCATCCGAAGACTGCTCAATCCTGAAAAAGTAATCTTTGGCGGAAATGTCAATCCGGATACTCTCCAGATCGCTCCGACCCTTCTTGACCACGTGACCTTTGAAGATGCTATCATGCAGGAAGAGATCTTCGGACCGCTCCTGCCAGTCATCACTTACCGCACACTGGATGAAGCAATCACCAGGATCAATTCCATGGAATGTCCGCTCGCCCTCTATCTTTTCAGTAAAAAGAAAGAAAATATAGAGAAAGTGACCGCAAAATGTCAGTTTGGCGGCGGCTGTGTCAACGATACCATCATCCACCTCGCCACCCCGTACATGGGATTTGGCGGCTGCGGCGAAAGCGGCATGGGAAGCTACCACGGAAAAGACGGGTTTGAAACCTTCTCCCACACCAAAAGCATCGTCGATAAAAAAACATGGATCGATCTTCCGGTGCGGTATCAGCCTTATCGTCCGGTCAAAAAGTGGCTTTTGAAAAAAGTGCTTGGATAGATAAGAACAGTTCAAGTCGAACGCACGTGAGACTTGGCACGCGATTCTGGTCAGCTTTGCTGACATTTACCCAACAGAATCGCTGTGCATCCTCGCGGAGCGTTTATCTTAGTCGGAGATTGCACTCCCACTAAGACAAATTTGTTGCTCGCCACTTATAGAAGTGGGAGTCTTCTCCGACTAAGATAAATTTTATTCTTCTTCCAGTCTCTGGATCATTTCATAGATTGCCTTTGCGGAATTGAAGTTTTCCGGTTCCATTTCTTCGGATGGAATCTCGATATCATACGCATCAGTGATCTCTGAGATGATCGTTACAACGTCCATGGAGTCGATCACTCCGTCATCTACGAGGTCTTCTCCGTTTTCCCAGTCTACTTTCGGCATTGCTTCTTTTAAGATGTCTAATAATTCGTTCATGGTTTTTGTCTCCTTTGATTTTGTATTATTTTTTTAATATAACAGTCCGGTTTTTACTCTGTCTTTTCTTTCTCGGCTTCGATCAGTTTTTTACGCTGCAATTTTCCGTTATAGGTTCTCGGGATCTTGTCGATCTGCTCGATGAGTTTTGGCACTTTATATGCCTCCAGTTTGCCCTGCAGATACTCATAAATGCCCTGCTCATCAAATGCGGCACCGTTTTCCATCTCCACAAAGAGCTTTGGCTCTGCCCCAAGGAGCGGATGTGGCACCGGAATGCAGGCACAGTCGGCTATTCCTTCAAATCCCCCGGCGATCTCTTCAATCTCATCCGGAGCGACTTTGTTGCCGCCGGTTATGATGACATCATCTTTTCTGCCCAGCATATAGATCAGTCCGTCCTCGCCCACATAAGCAAGATCTTTGGTGCAGATATAGTCATCACGCATGATTTCCTGATTGAGCTGCGGTTCATGATAATAACCCTTCATATTCATGGTTCCGCGGCAGGCGAGAAAGCCCGGCGTCTCTTCGGTCGCATCGATTGCATTGCCCTGCTCATCAAAAAAGACAAATTCTGCATGGCAGGACGGTTTTCCGATGCAGTTTTTCTTATCCGGCATTGCATTGAAATCCAGGATACAGGAGCATCCGGACTCTGTTGTTCCGTAAAAATTATAGAGGCGTGTGTTCGGAAGAAGCTCTCGCAGATGCTCCTTGTCGTGGTTCGGGATCGGTGCGGAACCAAGCTGCACATAATCGAGCTGGTCTGCATATTCACCGAGTTTGTCTCCGCTTAACTTGAACAGTGCCGCCAGTGCTGCCGGTACAAGGTCTATCGCTGTCACATGATATTTTTCGATCGCTCCGAAAAATTTCTTTGTAAAGATCACGCCGTCGATGATCACCACGCTGCCGCCATTTAAAATATTGGAATAATAACGGCGAAGTCCGTGCGAATGGCTCAGGGGTACCGGGATCAGTTCGACACTGTCTTTTTTCATTTCGACGGAACCAATCACATTTTCAGAAACGGCGATCACACTCTCATAAGTAAGCTCAATGCCCTTGGATTTTCCGGTTGTTCCGGTTGTAAAGAGAACTTCTGCGGTTTCTTCAGGCTCAGGAAAGCGAAAACTGTCTCCATTTTCATCATCGCTTTCGGATATTCGCATTTCTGCGGCATCGTCCATTTTATACGATAATACATCTTTTATCGTTTCCCATTTGCAGGAAAACTCACCCTGCTTCGCTGCCAGATATAATTTTGCCTCCACTGCCCCGATGATCTCTGCGATGCGGTCATCTGCCGCATTCTTCTCGATCGGCACAAAGACTGCTCCGACAAGCTGGATCGCCAGCTGACTGATCACCAGCTGGGCATTCTGTGAGTTTCGCACAACGACATGGTCTCCTCTTCGGATGCCAAGTTCTCTTAAATGCACGGCATAACCGTACACACATTTCCAGGCATCCAGATAAGTCAGTTCCACTTTTCCATCTGCCAGAAACAGTTTGTCCGGCTGTACTTTTGCATATTCTGCCAGTGCTTCCACGATGGATCTTACCATATGCTCCCCTTCTTTCTTTTGATCTGATCTTTCTGTTTTCGCTTTAAACTTCATAAATCAATCTTTTCTTCGGCTGTACTACTGCTGCTCTGTCTGATCAGCCTTTGCTGCTTTGATTGCTTTTACTGCCTTTTTCAGTATCTTTTCGGCTGCCTTCTCATATTCTTTTTCTTCTTTTTCGGCCGCCTTATCCCAGCTTGCCGCCACCTCTTTGCTGTGGTCGGTCTTAATATCATAATGTTCCCTGATATAATTGCCCAGGTATGTGGTAAATTTCGCTGCACCGATCGCATTGGTATGCTTTGGATTGTAAAAATCCACGTTATATTCCAGCCCCATTTCTTCTGCATAGTAATTGCCGTCCAGGAACCGGAAGCCTGCTTCTTCCACAATGCGTTTGATGTAGTTGTCTTTCTGATGTTCTTCCTCTGTCACCTGCCATGGTGTTGCCACAAAAAGTACCTGAAGATTTTCTTTTTTACATTTTTCTATAATTTCCCGCAGTTCTTTTTCGGATTTTTCTGTGATCGGTATTTCTCCGGTAATGTCTTTCACATCCAGATAACTTATGATCTTATGACGGCTGTTGACCGACCATCCTTTCAGCGGATGTTCTTTTGCATTAAACAGATATTCCCAAGATTCTTCTGTCAGATTTTCCCAGTTTCCATGGTATTTTATCAGGTCAAAACCATAGCTGAGCCGATCTTCAAATCCTTCGGTCAGTTCTGTGACTATCTTAAAACGGTTCCAGGAAACTTTCATATTATCTGCGATCTGGCGAAGACGATTTTCTTTGATCACTTCATTGTCTGTATCTGTAAAACGTCTGGTTTCTATAATATACAGCTGCGGTGACTGTGTTTTTTCTACTTCATCGATCAGTGACGGTATCACATAGACCGGCTGCGCTGCCGTGGCGATCCCGTATGATGTGATGCCCTGCTGTTTCCAGAGCAGCGGACTGTTCAGATAACGGTAAAGTGCACTGCTCCCAAAGCCTACCACATCCAGGCTGTCCCTGTCTTCTGCATAAAATCCAGCTACTCTCGCCCTGAAAAAATCTTTGTCCGTCGGACGCATCACATAGGTGGTCAGCGTCAGCAGAACAGCTGCGATTGCAAGAAATACAGCGGTTCCGAAAATGTATTTGATCTGCTTTTTTATCTTCATCTGCCACGCCTCCCCTTAAAACTTCTCATAGATAAATGCGGAAGGATCATACCCAGGGCCGTACATGCCAAAGATAACAACCGCAAGCAGAAGTGCATAGATCAGTACCCAGCGAAAGACCAGATTCTGTTTTTTCAGTGCTTCCAGGACATCCATCTTTTCCTGCAGGATACTGACGGTCAGAAGTACCAGCATTGCAACGATCACAACGGTCATATTCGCCTTGTTTAAGCCATAATTGTAGATTCTGCCGTTTGCCAGGCGGTACCATCCGATGCCGGTGCAGGCTCTCTTTAAGATGCCGATCGCACTTGCGAAATCATCTGCCCGGAAGAAAACTCGTCCGAGACAGCAAAGCAGGAAGGTCCTTCCCATCTGGAAAAGACGGAAACTGAAACATTCTGTTTTGATATGTAATTTCTGCACCAGTTTTTCGTTGTATGGTGTGAAGATCATGCTCAGCATGATCAGGATACCGTGAAACAGTCCCCAGGTCACATATTTCCAGTCCGGTCCGTGCCAGATTCCGGTCAGAAGCCAGACCGCCAAGATCGGAATCGCCGAGGAGACGATTCTTCCAAATTCATTGCCGAAACGTTTTCTCGCCTTTTTATTTAAATCCAGTGAAAATTTGGAGATTGAGATCGGATAGAATACATAGTCTTTAAACCAGTTTCCAAGCGTCACATGCCAGCGTCTCCAGAACTCCGGCATCGTCTTTGAAAAATACGGACGCAAAAAGTTCGGTGCCAGACGGATGCCAAACAGTCTTGCCGTTCCGGTCGCAATATCCATACATCCCGAGAAATCAGCGTAGATCTGGATGGAAAAAGCTGCCGTCGCCACAAAGAAAAAGAGCATACCGGTGTACTGCGTATAATTTCCATAGATCTGATCTACAAACGTACCGAGACGTTCTGCAAGGATCAGCTTCTTTGCAAATCCCCAGAGGATCAGAAGTGCTCCGTCCCTGAGGTTATCATACTCAAAACGATGCTCTTCGTACAGCTGTGTGCCAAGATCTGCATAACGCGGGATCGGTCCCTGAACGACACTTGGGAAGAAAGAAATATAAAGCAGATATTTCAGAAAATTCTTCTGTGCCTTTACTTTCCCCTTGTAAACATCGATCAGATAGGACAGAATCTGAAATGTGAAAAAGGAAATGCCAAGCGGCATGATCAGTTTAAACAGGTCGTCTCCGTGTCCGATCCCGAAAAGATCGAGAATAGAATAACCGGTCTTCAGTAAGAAGTTCGTGTATTTGAACACGACCAGAATCCCGATATTGAGCACCAGCCCCCAGATCAGGATCCGTTTTCGCTGTTTTTTGTTGTTTGCCTTCATCCGCTTGATCTGTTTGCGGTCAAGGCCTTCTTCCTGTTTCTGTTTTTCAAGTTTTTCATGCAATTTCCCCATCTTGCATGCCACAACATAAGATACTGCGGTTGCCAGAAGCAGCACCAGAAACTGGTCAAAGCCTGCTGCCAGATAGAAGATCACATTTGCGACAAGCAGCACATACATACGGTGCCGGGGTCTTATGATATAATAAATACAGAATACTGCCACAAGAAAGAGCAGATATGTTGATGATGTGTACGACATGATTTTCCCCTTATTAACCTTCCTGATGCAGTGCTTTGTTAAACATATCCCACATCTGTCCATAGCCTTCCGATGCCGGTGTGACCGGTTTCGGAATCGTATTTGGCACATCCATCTTGATACCGCCCTGCTTTGCCATGACCAAGATCCTTGTTCCCAGGCAGACTGCCTCCTGGATATTGTGCGTGATAAAGATAACGGTTACTTTTTCTTTCTGGTGCAGCTTCATCAGCTCTTCCTGCAGATGATTTCGCGTCATGGCATCCAGACTGGCGAACGGCTCATCCATCAGAATGATCTGCGGCTTGAGTGCCAGTGCTTTGGCGATCGCCACTCTCTGTTTCATACCGCCGGAAAGCTGATGCGGATAGAGCGTTCTTGAAGAAAGCAAATCGACTTTCTCAAGTGCCGCATCGGAAATCTCCCGCAATTTTGTTTTATCTTTTAAACCCTGTATTTTCAGAGGGTACTGCACATTTTTTTCTACTGTTTTCCACGGAAGCAGCTGATTAAAGTCCTGAAAAACCATGATGCGGTCCGTCCCAGGCTCGCTTACCTCTTTTCCGTTTACTTTGACCGTTCCGTCAAAGGTTTCAAAACCGCCGATGCAGCGAAGAAATGTAGTCTTTCCACATCCGGACGGTCCCAGGATGCAGACAAATTCGCCCTCATTCATCGTAAAGTTTACGTTTTTGAGGACTTCATTTCCGTCCCCTTTTCCACCATTGTCATAGATTTTTGTCAGGTTCTGCACATCCAAAACGGGAGTTTTCCCCTTCTGCTCCTGTGTCATCTGCTCATCCCCCATTTCTTAAGTGTCATTTTTTCTATGGTGTGGAAAACTCCGTATTCTACTACAATTCCGATTACAATGATCACCAGAAGTGCTGCAAAAACACCGGCGATATCCACATTGGTACGCTTCATGAAAATAAACCATCCGATACCGGCTCCGGAACTGGTCGTTCCGAAGATCATCTCCGCACTGATCAGACCTCTCCACGCTCTCGCCCATCCGGTGCGGATACCGGAAAGAATATAGGAGAACGATGCCGGAATATAGATGCCGGTCACAAGTCCGAGTTTTCCAAGTCCCATATTTTCCCCGGATTCTATGTAGATCTGCGGCACCGCCCGAAATCCGTCCATAATGCTTCTGGACATTGGCCAGATGATCGAATGTACCACGATCAGGATGATCGTCCCTTCCCCGATCCCCATCCACAGGATTGCCAGCGGCAGCAGTGCCACACCAGGTATCAGGTCACACAGGGAAACGACCATATGGTAAATGGAATAAAACGTCTTGCTGACGATGGACAGTCCGGAGAGGATAAATGCCAGCACGATTCCGATCAGCAGCCCTTTTGCAATCAGGCTTAAGGAATAAAGCGTCATCGCTCCCAGCCCGTCCCGCGAAAATCCTTTGATCAGCGACTGAAATATCTTTCCAAGTGACGGAAACATCAGTTCCGGAAAGGAACCCATCTGATAGACGACCTGCCATACCACCAGAACAGCAACAATAAAAACAATCTGATTTCTTAAATTTTTCATCGTTCTCATCCTTATTCTTTCTTTTCCGACAGCTCTTATCTTGCCGACTCTGTTGTGATTGCTTCAAAGGATTCCGGTGCCTTGTCTGCAAAATCATTCTCCGCCATAAAGTTTGCCATATCCATGACGCCCGGAAGCTTCATATCATAGACACATCCCGGATCCTGCATCCAGCTCAGCATCATTTCTGCCGTGACATCTTCTTTTTGGCAGAGAATATTTGCTGCTTCTTCCTGGTTGTTGTTGATGTAATCCATCGCTTCCTGCGTTGCGTCTACAACTGCCTGATAAACTTCTGGCTGATTTTCATACAGGTCATCAGATACCAGACCAACGATAAAGGCATTTCCTTCCGGCCATACGGAATCCAGGCTCTCAGCTTCTTTGATATTATCCTGTTCTTTTGCCTTGAAAATATAAGGTGCTGTTGTAAGCTGACATGCCACACTGCCGGACATCAGGGCAGTCATGCCGTCCGGATGGGACATTGCCACCAGATTGTTGTCCAGTGCATGGGCATCTCCAAGTTCTTCCTTTGCGAGCATTGCCAGCAGAATATGCTGAATACTTCCGATATTTACAACGGAAATCTTTTTATCATCTGTGATATCTTTTAACGAATGGATCGAATCATCGTTTGTAAGCAGTTCATGTGGCTGTGCTGCAATCGTTCCGTACATTTTGTAAGGAATGCCTGCTGTGACGCCGGAAATAAACGGTGCAATTCCCATACATGCCACATCAATATCCCCGGATGCCATCCCTTCATTGATCGCCGATCCGGAATTTAAGCTGACCCACTCAACCTCGATATCTCCATCGTAGTTTTTCTCGATCAGTCCCTGTTCCTGCATGATGGTCAGCGGTGCATAAGCCAGTCCGTACTGATAAGCAATCTTTACTTTTGCTGTGTCCCCACTATCCTGCGTACTTTTCTGACTTTTTCCGCATCCGCTTACCCCCAAAACCATGGATACCGCCAGAATCATTGCTGTTATTTTCCTCACCCTTTTTTTCATCGTTTTTTCCTTTCTTTTGGCCACCCGGTCTACTGCCTGGTGCATTTTTCATTTAAGCCACGGACATGATAATATCATAAATTGCTCTATTCTTTCAACACATGATAATGTCCACGAATTGCTCCGTTATAAAATAACTCTCGCAATTCTTTCAACATTATCATAACATATCCGGGGCATTTTTCATCAGCTTATTCTATAATTGTGATATAATTATGACATTTTCATTACATACAGCACTGTTTTCGTCATTTTTTCATAAACTTCCTGGTCAGGAATCTGGACAAAGCGGCATCGGAAGGCAAAAAAATCCCCCGGAAATTGCTCTCCGGAGGATTGTATGTTCTGCTTTATGCTCTGGCTGCCGCCTTTGCCTTCGCTTTCTCACCCAGAAAATCAATGGATGTCTTGCAGATTACCTTATCAAAAATAATGAACATCGCCGGCAGGATGAAGATTACGCATGCCATACTGATCAGGGCACCTCTTGATAACAGTGTACAGATTGCACCGATCATATCAACTTTGGAATACCATGCCACACCGAACGTTGCTGCGAAGAAACTGAAACCACTTGTCATGATAGACAGTGCACATGCTTTGTGTGCATTCATGACGGCTTCTTTCTTGCCAAATCCTTTTCTTCTTTCCTTCTGATAACGGCTCGTCATAAGGATCGCATAGTCTACGGTTGCACCAAGCTGAATGGTTCCGACTACGATACTTGCAACGAATGGAAGTTCGATTCCCTGGAAAAACGGGATTGCCATGTTGACGTTGATGGCAAATTCAATAACCGCAACCAGAATGATCGGAACGGAAATGGATTTGAATACCAGCATAATGATGATGAAGATGGCTGCTACGGAAGCAACGTTTACATTTACCAGGTCGATGTCCGTTACATCCTGCAGATCTTTCATCAGCGGAGCTTCACCGATCACCATACCGTTTGAATCGTATTTCTTTACAAGATCGTTGATCGCTGCGATCTGACTGTTAGATTCGTCTGTTGCGGAGCTGTACTTTGAGCAGACAAATACCAGTTCCTGTTCATCACTTTGCAGCATATCTTTGACATCTTTCGGGATCATGGAAGCCGGCACGTTTGCACCGAATACGCTGTTCAGTCCAAATGCCCATTTCACACCGTCCACCTTTTCGATGTCTTTCATCAGCGTAGTCTTGTTTGCATTGGAAATGTTTTTGTCCATCATGATGATGTGCATGGTGCTCATGTCGAAGGTATCTTCCAGTTTTTTGTTTGCCACATTTGAATCCAGTGTTGACGGAAGCGATTTATCAATATTGTAGTAAATCTTGGTGTGGTTGTTTCCGTATACTGCCGGAAGCAGTCCGATGCAGAAAACGGCCAGCCAGATTTTATAATGCCTGATGATAAAACCGGACAGTTTGTTCGTATTCTTGATCAGCGGTTTATGTTTTGTCTTTTCGATCAGCGGATCAAAGATCAGGATGATCGCCGGAAGCAGGGTTACACAGCAGATAACACCGATGATAACACCTTTTGCCATTACGATACCAAGGTTTTTACCAAGTGCGAATGTCATCAGACACAGGGCTGCGAAACCGGCTACCGTTGTGATGGAACTGGATACGATGGATTTGAAGGTATTGGATATTGCATGACCCATCGCTCTGTTCTTGTCGCCAGGGAATCGTTTTTTATTCTCCTCGAAACTGTCCAGCAGGAAGATCGAGTAGTCCATCGTAACACCAAGCTGAAGGATTGCTACCAGTGCCTGTGTCAGATACGAAATCTCACCCAGGAAAAGATTCGTTCCCATGTTATACAGGATCGAGATTCCGATACAGAGCAGGAACAGGATCGGCACCACAAAGGATGTTCCGGTAATCTCCAGCACGATGAAAGAAAACAGTGCTGCGATCGCCACGTAGATCGGCAGTTCCTGCAGACACAGATTCTTGATATCGGTTACGACACCGGACATACCGCTGATAAAGCACTGCTTATCTGCAATGGCACGCATGTTTGTGACAGCTTCCATCGCCTCGTCCGAAGATGTGGTGTTATCAAAAAGTACCAGCATCATTGTAGAATCGTCCGCAAAGAAGATATCCTTTAAATCTTTTGGCATCATGCTTGTCGGAACGCTGATATCAGCGATGTCATCATACCAGAGTACCTTTTTGACATGTTCGATCTCTTCGAACTTGTTTTTCAGTTTCTGCACATCTTTAAGCGGCATATCCTCGACGACGACCATCGAGAATGCACCTGTGCCGAATTCATCCACCATAACATCCTGACCTTTTACCGTTTCCAGAGATTCCGGAAGGTAACTTAAGATATCATAGTTGATTCTTGTTTTTATGGTTCCAATAACAGATGGAATGAGAAGCAAAATTCCGATCAGTACGATCAGGATACGGTGTTTTGCTATCCATTTTCCAGTCTTGACCATTGTTGTCATCTCCTATCTTTCCTTAATATTTATGATACCGGGGAGCAAAGATTTTATTCCCCTGACATCCCGTTTACGGATTCTGTGTCGGCTGATCATTCTGTGCATGGATTGCCTCCAGTGACATCAGCAGTGCATAATTTGATGCCTGCATCGCAAAGTCCAGAAAGTACTCTGCCAGCAGTATCTTATTCTCAGCTGAGAGTTCTTTTGTCGTTTCCTCCGTAAAACTAATTCCAAGCTGCTCCTGTGCAATCTGGATCACCTGGTCGACTTTGTCGTAAGCTTCTGCTATCCGTCCTACCAGTTTCGCCTTGCTGTACTTCATTTTATTGTGGAGCATTTCACGGTTTTCTCTGCATTCTCTGCGGAGTTCCTGGATATCTTTTTCTACCTGTTCCGGACAGTCCATCTCGCCCTGCTCAATGCGGCTGTGCATCTGTCCGATCGCCTTATCCAGCTCATATAGCTTTACAGAAAGTATATCATGTGTCATACGCACACCCCTTTCCTTTCTTTCTCACACCATTTTAGCAAAAATCTGCTTCGCTGATATAGACAAAATATCCGCAGTGTAAAAGAACTTTACACTGCGGATATTTTATAAATCGTTATTCTCATCTGAAACAAGGACTGCTTTGCCCATTAACAGAAGATAAATCTGATGTACTATATAACTGATGTTTTCGGTGTCCTGCTTCGTCCACTCGCGGAGCAGTCCCATAACCGCCTGACAGTGGTAATGCAGAATAAACTCCCGGTCTTTGTCTGAATAACCCTCGTACCAGTGCTGCATCTCCGCCACTTTCTCAAACAGATCATAAAAAACCTGCTCCAGCATACGTCCGATCTCGTCACCATAATTGGACTGCATACCGCGGATCGCATAAGGCTGAAGCTGGATCGCAATCTCAAAGAAATGGCGAAGCCCCTTCTCAAGATCCTTCTTTGCAATGCACTCTTCCAGGACAATCTCCATCTCCTGGTACAGAACCCACTGGATCAGATCCGGAATATCCTCAAAATGATAGTAAAATGCCTGTCTTGTGATGTGACATTCCTCCACAATATCCTTTACCGTCAGTTTCTTTACTTTTTTCTCAAACAGAAGGTTGCTGGCAGCTTCTGCAATTGTTTTTTTCATATCAATAGCCATTTTACCTACTCCTATTTCACTCAAAAAACCGCTTTGTTGCTTATGCTACCGTACATTTTTTCTTCTGTCAAGTAAATTAATTCTAAACTGTTCCTGAGGCTAACGATGTGCAAAATGAACAAATTCCCCAAGAAGACACTTTTACGTGCCCTTCGGGGAATTCGTTCATTTGCACATTCAGAAAATCTCCGCATCTTCCTAATAAAACTGATGTGCTCCGATCTTCACTCCGGTTCCGGATCCTGTATTAAAGTACAGTGCTCCTCCTACCGGATTCTCTCCGTTCAGTGCTGCCTGAGCTGCTTCTACGCAGTCACTCGGTACACCGCTTGCCAGTGCACTTGCCAGTGCTCCGCTGTACGCCGGTGTGAACTGTCCTGCCTGGTAAACAACCTCGGAAATGCTGTTCGGGAAGGAAGCACTTGCCACACGGTTGAGAACAACGGCACCGACTGCCACTTTACCTTCGCGGCTCTGGTTGCCTGCCTCGCAGTAGATGATCGCTGCCAGAAGGTTCAGATCACTGGAATCTGCTGTGGTAACAGTCTCTTCGCTTCCGGTTGACGCTGCAGAATCGTAAGTGTCGTCTGCGGTATCATAGGAAACATCTGCTGTCGTATCTTCGCTGTAGCTGTTGTCGGTATAAGAACCGTCTGTGCCGTATGTACTGTCGGACTCATAAGTTTCACCGGCATAAGTACCGTCTGTATAAGAATCGCCTGTATTATAAGCATCACCGGTATAAGTACTATCTGCATTGTAGCTGTTGTCTGCATAAATGCTGTCCGCAGAAGTATCATCATAAGCACCATCTGCACTGTAGCTGTTGTCGGTATAAGTATCATCTGTACTATAGCTGTCATCGCCATAGCTGCTGTCTGCATATGCATCCTCAGTATAGCTGTCATCGTTGTAAGTGCTGTCTGTATCTGCCGTGCCATAGCCTGCTGCATTCCAGCCCCAGCCGTTCGGATCGTAATAGCCCTGTGCCACGCTGTCCGTTGTGTCTGTATTGGCATCTGCATCACTGACGTTGACATCCGCAGTTGAGATTGCAACGGCACGGTCTGTGATGATCGTCTCTTCGGCATCCTCTGCCGGAACGTATGCAACCGTAACGTCATCCATCTGTACCTGATACCAGTCACCATCCTCGGAAATCAGGCTGTACTCGCTTCCGTTGTCTGCACTGTCCAGAATGTCTGCTGCTGCATCCGGTGAAGAGAACAGGTTTACACCATCCCAGTTGACCTTGACGCCCTGTGTACCATAGACATTTGCCAGATATTCTGCATCTTCTCCGTATGCCAGATAATCATTCTTGATATATCCTTCCACGCCGTTTGAAATGATGTGTGACCATTTCTCGCCCTTTTCGATCAGGTCTGCAGATGCTCCCTTTGGAAGATAGCCGACGATCTCACTTTTGGTGGATGCATTTGCACGGATGTTGACCTGTGTATCTACATCTGCCACTGCACGATAAGACCACACGCTGTCTTCTATATTATTACTGTCTGTAGACGGTGCTGCAAAAACAACTGTGGAAGATAATACTGTAAATGCAAATACCGTCGCACTGCCGCAAAGTACCGTTTTCATTCTTGCTTTCATGTAAAAAAACCTCCTGAACTCCTATAACTTCACGCTTTTTTGGCATTTTTGTTATATTTGTTACAAATGTATTAACTTTTGTTACGTTTGCATCATATAACAGTTACAGTATTTTGTCAACCTTTTTTTATCTTCGTCAAGTGATGAGAAGCAAAGGATTGCACTCCCACTAAGATAGCCTCCGGCGGATTGCAGAGGCATTCTTGAATTTTAAAGTTTGAGGATATACCGCAAAAAAACATTGCTCTCATAAAGAAAGGTGAGAATCGGACTTTCTTTTATCATCGAAAGCAGCTGGCTTCCGATCTCTGTGTTGGAGCAGATCGCCACTACCAGAAAGAACAGCCAGACGATGCAGATCCCTTTTACAAATCCGAGTGCTCCTCCGCACATCCGGTTGACGCCACGCAGGATCGGCAGCCTTGTCATGATCCGCAGTGCCCGTGCAACGGCGTGCAGGGCGATACTTACCAGGTTAAAAGAAATAAAATAGGTCAGCATGTTCAGGATCATATCCGCCAGATAGGTGGAAATATATTCCGAAAAGGTCTGAACCGCCATATTTGCATACGTGTAACTGTTGTTATTATCAAGAAGCTGCGTCTGCAATTCTTTCGGGATCGGCAGTGATTTGATGATCTTGTTCTGATCTTTTCGCGGCACATCGCTCTGCTGTGCAAATTTTTGTGTTTCTTTATCCAATTTGTCCATGATCGCATCTTCCACCAGCGTCTCGCATTTGCTCTCCACAAATGAGTAGACGGGTGTCTGCGTTTTCAGAAAATCATTGACATAGGGTGTCGAATAATAGACCAGTACACCGGAAAACACGAAAAAAAGCAGAGAGGTCAGCGTCCTCGCAAAACCTCTCATATAGCCATTGATCGCAAATACCAGCAGTACCAGTAAGATAATGATCGTAAGTAAATTCATAATTTCCTTTCTGCTATCCAAGCCGGATCAGATCTGCACTGTCCTCGGTGATCACCATATATTTGCGGAATCCACGGATACTCAGCACATTCTGGATTGGCTTGCGGTATTTGCCCTGGAATGTTTTCTGACCGTTTAACTTATAAATGGCAAATTCTTTTTCATTGAACAGCACGATTTTGTCTTTCTGCAGGGTAATACTGTTGTACTGCAGATCAAAATATTTCTGCATGGTATTCTTACCGCCGGTATTGTAGACCTTCATCAGATATTTATGTCCAGAGTCGCCTCCGTCAAAGACAAAGCCGATGCGGTTGCCGTCATGGAAAGTACTGATGATCTCCTGATCAAACTTCACCGTTTTCTTTTCTTTCGGAGACTGGCTGCCGGAAAATACCGTAAACCCGTCGGTGCGGACGGCAACTGCCGTGCTGTTGTCACAGAAAAAAATCTGCGGAGCCAGCACGTCGTCCACATTTAGCTCACCGACCTGATTGTTCAGCTCCATCTGACCTGCACTTCCGAAGTTATAAAACGCAATATGTGTACTGATCTTGTTTCCATTGACCCGCATATAGGACACTGCCATCTTGATCCCGTCCGGAGAAAGTGCCATATCCAGCGGATAACCAAAATCGTCGATCGTCGTGCGATTCTCGGCGATCAGTGTCCCGGATGCATCGTAAAAATTGACCCAGGTCACATCATCATCTGCTAGGATCACCGCCACAACACCCTGCGTTGCCACTCTTGCCTTCTGGATCGGCAGTTTTGTCTGGAACTGTCCTTTCAGTCCCTCTTCATCAAATACATAGACCTGCATCCCCTGCTGATCTGCGATCACAGCAGTCGTACCGCAGACATCCACGAACGGTGCCTGCATACTGTAGGTCGTACTCCATTTTATATTCGATTTGCTGTCCACACAGGCTACCCCGTCGGAGCTGTATTTCAGGAAATAATCTCCAAACTCCAGATACTGCGTACTGCTCACGTCATTTCTCTCAATGCGGTCTGAGGTAAGATAGGTGCTTCCGGTGTGGAAGAATAAAAATGTCCCAAGCCCGAACAGCAGGATAAACAGAAGTCCCATGGTGATCGCATTGCGGTTATGTACAAACTTCTGATGTTTTTTAATCTTATCCCACAGTTCTTCTTTTGCCTGTGGATCTTCCGTCATCTCATATGTCTCGATGCGGATATCCGGATCGTTGAGCTCTTCGTCCAGATCCAAATCCAGATCATCCTCTTTTTTTCTAAATAATTCTTTTAATTTTATTTTCATCCTCATTTCGTCCTTACTGTGCCAATTCTGAAATTTTCCTGATGCTCTGCAAAAGTTCTTCTTAAGTACCCTGCAATGTTGTTATTATAGTTTAAAAGGCATGGGATAGTCAACCATGCCTTTTACGTTCCTTATTCTTTTTACGGCAGCACGATCTTCTGTCCCGGAAGAATCGTGTTTGGATCGGTAATGCCGTTCAGATCACAGATTTCCTGAAGCTTGTCCAGATTTCCGTAGTACATCCGGCAGACGATCGCCAGCGTATCGCCGTCCCGCACCGTGTATTCTGCCTGATACTTCGTCACATCCGAAGAGGATGCCGCACGGCTATTTGCAGAGGAACTGCCGGATGTGGTGCTATCCTGCCTACCGGAAGTTCCGGCACCTCCTGTTCCATCGGTTGCTGTGCTGCTTCCCGCTGTTCCTGTGCTGCCTGTTGTTCCCATATTGTCTGTGGAATCGCCTGTTGTCGTCGTATTGCTCTCTGTACTGCTCTCTTTTAAGATCCAGGTCTTTTCGGTCTCATCCTTTGCGGCACTCTCCTTTGCAATTTCGCCTTCTGCCTGTGCCGAAGCTGCCAAAGCATCCGTTTCTTTCTGTTTTTCGGTTCCTTTTGACAGGTCACTGCTCTGCCCGTCACTTCCAAGTGCCATCTCCTGAAGCGTCACTTCCATATCTTTCATGCGATTATAGTTGTTGACCATCGTCGCCCCGATCACCAGGATCGTCAGCACCAGAAACATACTTGCACCATATAAAAAACGCACCATCGTCGGAGTTTTGCTTTTCTGCTCCTGCTCCACGTTCTGTGCGTCCTGTTGTTTTTTTGCGATCCGTCTGCGGAAGTTCTGGATGGCTCCATCCTGATTCTTTGATTCCGCCTCCACGGACTGCCCTTCATTTTCTTTTACCATATAGCTCTGCATCTGCTCGTTTTTTTCGTAGTAGATGTAATAGCCGCTCTGCTTTCGGATCCCGGTGTTCTCCGTCAGGAAAACGCTGGCATTTTCTTCGCTGTCATACAGAAACAGCAGCCTGTCCTCACCCGGAAACTGTTCCCGATGCAGATCAAAGAGCTTCTCATCCGGTTCTTCTTCCGGCTCCTCCATCTTTTTCGCCCAGCCGATCACTTCTCTTCCCGGAAAATACTGTTTCATTTCCCGGTAGATTTTCTCCCACATATCATCGTTTGGTTCACCCTCTGCGATCTCTACGGCTCCGTCCGCAAACAGACACTTCATGTTTTCGTTCTGCCAGACTTCACCGAGCAGCACCGCACAGCCTGTCTTTTCCAGAAATGTGATCACATAATCTTCTATATAAACCCTTTTATCTGATCCTGCATCTCCGATCTGCCGGATATTTTTCGGCAGGCCTGTCCGTTCCTTTCCCTTTCCGTCCTTTGAGGTTCCCCTGTAAACCATTTCGATCATACTCCCAATCCTCCTTTATACTACTTCCAGCTGATGCCCCTATCGTAGCACAAAGAATCTGCAAATTTTAGCAATCCGTGGGATACTTTTTAAGAACTTTCCGACATGTTTTTCATCGGATTGATGCGAATAAACCTTCCTTTTTTCGGATACACTGTAAAAGCCTTTAACACAGCAAATTTTTAAGAGAGGGATGACAATCATGTTTTCTTCCGATACGATCTGCTATTTTAATGCAGGCTCTTCCGATACCGCAGAGCTTCTCGGAAATTATCTTTCTAAAATTCTGATAAAAAGCGGTTTTTCAGATATCGCACCTGTCCTTCTATGCATCGGAAGTGACCGTGTGACCGGTGACAGCTTAGGTCCGATGGTCGGCAGTGCCCTGGAAGAACGGTACAAAAAAAGCATCCCCGTGTTTGGTACACTGAAGATGCCTGTTCATGCCCTCAATCTTGAGGAAACCATCGATGCGATCCATCTACATTTTCCGGATCATCCGCTGATCGCTGTCGATGCTTCCTTTGGAACAAAAGAACATCTTGGCTGCATTACGGCCGGCAAAGGAAGTCTCACTCCCGGTGCCGGCGTCGACAAAAATCTGATTGCAGTCGGTGACTTTTTTGTGACCGGAATCGTAGCGTCCTTTTCTCCGTTTTCACATCTGGTACTGCAGTCAACACGGCTGTCTGCCGTGATGCCGCTCGCCTCGCAGATTTCCCGTGGGATCGCTCATGCCATTGACGAAATTGCTCCCGGCTATAACCTTTCTTCGCAGATACTTTGAAACTGCATGACTGATCTTACATGCATTTTGTCCTCATTACAGCTCCACGCGGCCTTCCAGGGCACGCAGCAGAGTAACTTCATCAATATATTCCAGATCTCCGCCCACCGGTACCCCGCTGGCAATCCGGCTGACTTTGATACCGGTTGGCTTGATCAGCTTGCTGATGTACATCGCCGTTGTCTCACCTTCTAGGCTGGAATTGGTAGCAATGATCACTTCATTGACATCGCCCTGAAGTCTTGTCATCAGCTCTTTTAATTTTATGTCCCCCGGTCCGATGCCGAGCATCGGTGAGATTGCCCCGTGCAGAACATGGTAGACACCGTCATACTTGCCGGTCTTCTCGTACGCCGCCAGATCTCTTGTATTTTCCACGACCATGATCGTCTTGTGGTCTCTTGCATCGTTCTTGCAGATCGGGCAGAGCTCATCGTCTGTCAGCGTAAAACATTCTTTACAGTATCTGACGTTCTTCCTTGCATCGATGATCGTATCCGAGAGCCGCTGCACTTCCTCGATCGGACGGTTAATAATATGAAACGCCAGGCGTTGGGCTGATTTCGCCCCCACACCCGGCAGTTTGGACAGTTCTTCGATCAGTTTTGTGATATGACTGCTATAATAATCCATCAGAACGGAAATCCTCCACCCATACCAGTAAGTCCGCCTGTCAGTTTTGACATGACTGCGTTGGTCTCTTCCTCTACTTTTCTCAGAGCTTCGTTGGTAGCTGCCATAATCAGATCTTCGAGCATCTCGATATCATCCGGATCTACGACTTCTTCTTTGAGCGAAACTTTGGTCACTTCTTTCTTACCGGAGATCGTCACTTCTACCACGCCGCCGCCTGCTGCTGCCGTAAACTCTTTCTCTTCCAGTGCTTTCTGGTTTTCTTCCATCTGACGCTGCATTTTCTGTGCCTGTTTCATCAGATTGTTCATATTGCCCGGAATACCTCCGCCCGGAAATCCTCCACGTTTTGCCATTTTCTAATCCTCCTGAATAATCTTTCTATTAGTCATCTTCTATTTCTATATCTGCATGGACCAGATTTTCAAGTGCCTCCTCGACCTGCACTTTGGAAAGTCTGGTATTTGCCACATGCTCATCTGCCTGCAGAATCATCTTGACTTTGACCTGCCTGCCTGTTTTCGCTGCAATGATCTGCTCGAGTACTTCTGCTTTCTTCGGATCATTGACATAAGTCTCTCCCAGAAAATCAGAAAATACGATATAAAGCGTACCATCTTCTTTTTCTGTATTAAATTTCGGAACGGCACTTGCCAGAACCACACGGAAACGCCCTGAAGTCTGTGCCAGGATCGTCCGCCACATACCGACGATCTTCTGCAGATCTTCCGGTGCTGCCTGCTGAAGCTTTGCCGGGTCTGTGCTGCCTGCTGTTCCATCCGGATCTATGCCTCCCGGAGCCGCCACATTTACCGGATTTTGATAGTCAAAATTGCCCTCCGGTGTGTAACCACCGGTGTCCTGCTGTCTTACCACCACGCCCGATGCCAGCTGCTTTTCCAGTCTCCGCACGCGTTCCAGTACGGAGAGCTGATCCTGCTCCATCTGCGGACGGCACAGTTTGATCAGTGCCACCTCCAGCATCACTCGCTTGGATCCTGCATATTTGATTTGATTCTGCAATTCTGAAAAAATGCGGATATAACGCATCAGCGTATCATCTCGCACCATCGCTGCCTCTTCTTTCAGCTGCTCCAGATTCTCTGCGGAGACATCCAGCACATCTTCCATATTATCGGAACTTTTAAGCAGAAGCAGGTTTCGCAGATACCAGGTAAAATCGTTTACAAGCTGCGTCAGATCACGTCCCTGCATGATCATATTTTCCAGATGCAGGATCACCTGCGTAACATCCCCGTCCAGCACTTCCCGCAGCAGTTTGCTGAACTCATCGGTATCCACCGCACCGAGTACATCCAGGACATGCTCATACGTCAGCTTTTCTCCTAAATAAAAGGCAATACACTGATCCAGAAGACTTAACGCATCTCGCATGGAACCGTCGCCTTTTTTGGCGATATAACGCAGAGCCTTATCTTCGACTTCGACCTGCTCCTCATCCATCAGCTCTCGCAGACGGTCCACGATCGTCGTGCGGGCGATCCGTTTGAAATCATAACGCTGACATCTGGAGAGGATCGTGATCGGGATCTTGTGTGCCTCCGTCGTCGCCAGAATAAAAATGACATAGGAAGGCGGTTCTTCCAGTGTCTTAAGCAGTGCATTAAACGCACCTATAGACAGCATATGGACCTCGTCGATGATGTAGACCTTGTACTTGCCGCTGGTCGGTGAGTAGGCAACCTCTTCCCGGATCTCACGGATGTTGTCCACACCGTTGTTGGAAGCTGCGTCGATCTCAATCACATTCATGGAATTTCCAGCGGCGATCGCCTTGCAGGTCTCACACTCGTTGCAGGGATTTCCATCAATGGGATGCTCACAGTTTACCGCTTTTGCAAGGATCTTTGCCACCGTCGTTTTACCTGTTCCTCTGGTACCGCAGAACAGATAGGCATGTCCGATACGCTGTGCCCTGATCTGATTTTTTAATGTCCGCACAATTGCGTCCTGGCCCTTCACATCTTGGAAGGAGTCAGGACGGAATTTACGGTATAAAGCAGTATAGCTCATGCTTTCCCTCTGTTTCTAAATACTTCAAAAATGTCTGTGGCAGACTCTCTGCCCTTACATCAGATGTGAAGTGACTCCCATCCGATACCGTCTCGATTTTATACACCAAAGCTGATGCCGATGCATTTTGCTTCTTTGATCAGCTGATCATCCGGAGATACCATCTTCAGCTTGCCGGCTACATCACCAAGCGGTACTTTCTTGACTTTGCCGTTGATGATACCTACCATGTAACCATATTCCTTTTTCATGATCAGAGTTGCTGCTTCTGCACCCAGTCTGGTTGACAGTACACGGTCATACGGACAAGGGCTTCCTCCTCGCTGTGTATGTCCCGGAACGGTAATACGCACTTCGATGCCAGTCTTCTGGAAAATCTGGTCTGCCAGTTCGTAGGATACGGATGGATGTTTTCTCTTTTTGATCTTTTCTTTTAATTCTTTCTTTGAAAGGGCTGCATCTTCTTTGGAGATCGCACCCTCTGCAACTGCCAGAATGGTAAAACCATGCCCGGATGCCGCTCTCTTGTGGATCGCTTCGATGATCTTATCGATATCGTAAGGGATCTCCGGAAGCAGAATGATATCCGCACCGCCGGCGATTCCTGCATGAAGCGTCAGCCAGCCGACTTTGTGTCCCATAACTTCAACTAAGAATACACGGTTGTGGGATGCTGCGGTTGTGTGGATACGGTCAATTGCATCGGTCGCAATGTCAACCGCACTCTGGAAACCGAATGTCATATCCGTTCCATAAATATCATTGTCGATGGTCTTTGGCAGATGGATGATGTTCAGTCCCTCTTCACGCAGCAGATTTGCTGTTTTCTGTGTTCCGTTTCCCCCGAGGATCACCAGGCAGTCCAGACGCAGTTTGTAGTAATTCTGCTTCATGGCCTCTACCTTGTCCAGTCCGTGCTCATCCGGTGTACGCATCAGCTTGAACGGCTGTCTGGATGTTCCAAGGATCGTTCCGCCTTTTGTCAGGATTCCGGAAAAATCTTTTGCAGAAAGCATACGATAATTGCCGTAGATCAGACCTTTGTATCCATCATAAAATCCATAAACTTCGAGTTCCTGCACATTTGCACTGAGACCTTTGACTACTCCTCGCATTGTTGCATTGAGTGCCTGACAGTCACCGCCGCTTGTCAGCATACCAATTCTTAACATTTGCTACCACGCTCCTCTTTTTTTCATACCTTCTTATGCAGATGTCGAAGCAAAAAATCTTTTGGCCTTTTCACTTCAACGGATGCCTGCGAATTGCTTCGTTACAAAGTAACGCTCGCAATTCTGTAAACATTTAATATAAGGCAGGTGGTCCCTGCCTTCGACACCACCTGCCTTGATTATATAATATTTTTCTTCCCACTACAACGGTAAAATCAATAACTTTCTGTTTCCTTATCCAGGATCACTTCCGCAAATGTTGCTTTCCTCTCCATCAGTTTTGTCAGTTTTGCCATTTTTGATACATTTCCGATCAGGATCACACCGCAGAGCTTTCCGTTCAGGAAATACAGTTTCTCATACTGCTTCTTGCTCCTGTCACAGATCTCCAGTGTTTTATAGAGGAGATTTTTGTTTCTGCCGTTATCTCCGATCGCATACAGGGAAGTATTCATACCGTTAAAGGAGAGCGGCATCTGTACTTTCTGATATTCCACGCACTCCCCGGCTGCACTTGCTCCTGCGACTTTTCCCTGCTCACTTGCCTCGGCCCAGAGTGCTGCATTTTCCCCTTCAAATTCCACGCAGTCTCCGCATGCATAGATATCTTTTTCACTGGTCTGCATTTTTTCATTTACAGCAACTGCCCTGTTTACCTTCAGTCCCATCTGTTCTGCGAGTTCTGTATTTGCACGCACACCGCAGGAGATCAGCACCAGATTGGCTGCGATTTCTTCCCCATCTGCAAGACGAACGGCCGTTACACGCTCCTGCCCTTCGATCCGATCGATCTTTACTCCGGTGCGGACCTTGATACCGACACTCTCTGCAATGCTTCCAAGCATCGCTGCCGCACCTTCATCCAACTGTCTTCCCATCAGAACCGGAGCCGCCTCAAGAACGGTCACCTGACATCCTGCCTTTTTCAGCTCCCAGGCCGCCTCAAGTCCAAGCACACCGCCGCCGATCACGACTGTCTGTCCGTTCTTTGGGATCATCTGCCCGATTTTTTCTGCATCTTCCAGAGTACGGATCACTGCCACCTGCTCTTTTTCGCTTCCCGGAATCGGAGGGACGAAGCTTTTTGCTCCCAGTGCATAGATCAGCTTCGTGTATTTCAGACGCATGCCATCCTCAAGTGTCACTTCTTTTTCCGTTTTGTCCACCGAAATGATCTTTTTGCCGAGGATCTGATAAACCTGATTTTCTTCATACCAGCTCTCCGGTTCCACCTGAATCTGACTGATCTCAAGTCCGGCATTTAAGGCTTTTGTCAGCATCGGACGGTTATAGGTCGGATATTTTTCCTCCGAGATCATAAGAATCGAAGATGTCTTATCCCGCTCCCGGACTGCTTTCGCCGCATTCAGTCCTGCTGTACCGTTTCCAAGGATCACATAAAATTCATCGCCGTCTTTTCGGTAAGTAGTTTCTTTTTCTTCCACCGGCACAAAATTTTCACGTCCGACACCGCAGACCGGACATACTTCCAGGGAAGAATCAAAAATTTCTCCGCACACCAGACATTTCACAAGCTTTCGACTGCCTTTTGTCGTTTTCTCCGCCTTTTTATCCTGCAGAAGAGAACCGAAATGATAGCCGTATTCGAAAGCCTCTACAAGCTCCGTATCTCCCGGACGGAAACGGATGCGAAGTCCGTCCACTGTATTCATGCGAAGCTGTTTCAGACGCTCCATGATATGCGGCACGCCTTCTCCGCTCCAGCCGTAGCTGCCGAATGCACTTGCCAGTTTCCCGCCATGTGTTCCCGCAAAAATGGATGTTGTCAGATCCCAGATCGGCTTTAATGCTTCCCCAACGATCGTCGGTGTTCCAAATAAAATACCATCAGCAAATCCAATCTCTTCCAGTACCTTTGCCTGATCTGCTGTCACCATATCGTAGCTTCGCACATCAATATCACCGCTTGCCTTGATGCCTTCTTCAATCTTTTCCGCGATCTGCTTTGTATAACCATAGGCACTTACATAAGGAATAATGACTGTTTTTTTCTGATTTGGATTGACCACGGTACACCATCTCTCATAAGTATCCTCAATAAAGTCGATTCCGGAATCCAGCACCGGTCCATGTCCCGGGCAGATCATCGAAACATCAAGCTCTCTTACACGTTCCAGAGCCTTCAGCATAAATGGCTTGAACGGTCCGATGATGCAGTCAAAATAATATTTCGTTGCCCGCATATAGCCTTCCCGGTCTGTCACCTTGCTGACCAGCACATCCTGAAATCCATAGTGGGAGCCGAAGGAATCGCAGGTCACAAGCACCTGTTCTTCTTCAATAAAGGTATACATCGTATCCGGCCAGTGCAGATTCGGAACCAGCAGAAAACGCAGCGTTTTGTCCCCGATCTTCATCGTCTCGTTGTCATGCACGATCAGATTGCAGAATTCGCTGTTTACGATCTCCTTTAAAAATCCCGCTGCACAGGCAGTGGAAATGATCTTCAGCTGCGGACTTAATTTCAACAGACGCTGCACACTGCCCGCATGATCCGGCTCCGTATGATTGACCACCAGATAATCGATCTTTGTCACATCGATCACTTCGCCGAGTTTGTCCATCCACTCCTCAAAAAAAGCTTCTTTTACCGTTTCAAATAATACGGTCTTTCCGCCGCTTTTGAGCACATAAGAATTGTAGGTTGTGCCAAATTCCGTGTACATGATAATATCAAAAACCCTGAGCGTGTCATCCACGATTCCCGCCCAGTAAAAATCATCTCTAAGCTTTAATGTTTTCATAGCATACCTCCTGTGGTTTTGTGAATGCTCTATATCTTCACAGCTGCATTTTTTATTCTTGTTTTAAAATGCCCTGTGCAGCTTTAAGCTTTTTATTATGTTTAGATGTGAGTGTCAAAAGTCTCCAACTATGATGCCTACGGATTGTTCCGTGCGTTGCACTCCCACAATCCTCCCCAGTATTCGCATATCGTGGGATTATCATCCCACTTTTATGCTCATATCGGGGCGGGTCCCAAGGTCTTTCATCCATCTATGAGCAAGCTCATGTGCACGGAAAAAGAAAAAACGGAGGTATTTATGAATACAAAACTTTCTCTTTTTGACGGTATCACACCGGAAGAATACAATCGCATGATGGTCTGTTTTCAGGCATCTGAGAAGTCCTTTTCCACCGACGAGACGGTCTGTTTCTATGCTGACCATCCCGACCGCATCGGCTATCTTCTGGAAGGAGAAGCCGCCATCATCCGCACACACCTGGACGGCCGCCAGACCATTCTGGAATACCTGAAAACCGGAGATGTCTTCGGCTCGGCACTTTCCGCCCTGTCACCAAACGGGGATTCTTTGCAGGTGATCTGCACAAAAAGCTGCAAGATCCAGTTTATTGACTATGCCCATCTGATCAGACGCTGCCCAAATGCCTGCCATTTTCACAGTCTTCTGGTCAGCAATGCTCTTCAGTTGATTTCCAGAAAAGCGATCGCCCTTGGCGAACATCTGGAAATCCTCTCTCAGAGAACAACAAAAGAAAAACTCCTGTGCTATTTCGAAAAACTTGCACAGGAGCAGCATTCAAACAGCTTTACGCTGCCCTTTTCTTTAAGTACGCTTGCCGATTATCTTTCCGTTGACCGCAGTGCCATGATGCGGGAACTGAAAAAATTAAAGGCGGAGGGAATTGTAAAATCAGAACGCAAAACGTTTACCTTAGTCGAATATCGTCAAAACTGAACCGGATTATATACCCTGTTTTACCTTCTTCCCCTGAAAAATGCACCTTAATTGATTCACGCATCAAAATCTGCTTCAAACACACCTTCCGGTGTCCGCATGGTCAGAATTCCGAGGTTGAAATCCTCATCCTGGATCGTGATGTGGTATTCAAACACCACATCCTCCTCAAATTTTGACAGAAGCAGATAGGTTCCGTTCTCTTTTCCGTCGATCTGGTCGCAGATGTCATTGTATACATCTTCTCCGGAAATCGCTCTCGGATATCCGGAGGCTTTGATTTTCTGTTCAATGGCTTCATACAGTTCGTTCATATACTCTTCCTTTCTTTCTGTTTGGATACTTGCTTTTGTGCCATCCGGCAGTTCGGTATTTGCCAAATAAGTGGATGCTGTGACAATTGTACCATCTTTTCATCTCATATGGTACTATCATTTTTGTCCTTCTTCGTAAGAGTCTCTATGCAGCTTGATGATAATCAATCACTGCGATTTCCTGCATTTTATTCATCTCTATAAAAAGAGACACCGTGACAGAAACTTTACCGTCACGGTGCCCCTCTCTTTTATGACCAGTATTCTATGGAACACCTCATAATTTTATTTCTTATTTTGTGCGTACTTTCTTCTTTGCACTGTAAGCGGTGTAAACTTTCTCGTTATCCACTACTTTGTATACTTTGACTCTTACATAGTACGTTTTCTTTGCGGAAAGTCTCTTGATCGTTTTTGCTTTCCTGGAAGCGGAAACGGTAACGGTCTTTTTGCCTTTGAAGTTTGCTTTCTTAGCATATTCAATCACATAGCCGTCTGCTCCTTCTACGCTCTTCCAGTTGACTTTCACAGACTTCTTAACACCTTTGACAGCTTTTACTTTCACTTTCTTAGCTGCAAATTCTGTCTTAGCCAGCTGGCTCTCCAGACGTTTCTGCATTGCCTGCACTTCTTCTAACTGTTTCTGTGCTTCGGCTCTCTTTTCTTCTGCCTCTTTCTGGGCTTTCGCAAGGATCTCTTCTGCTTTCTTCTGTGCTTCTTCGGCTGCTTTCGCTGCGGCTTCTGCATTTGCCTGGGCTGCTTTCGCTGCATCCGCACTTGCCTTTGCAGCACCTGCGGCTGCCTCTGCAAGGCCTTTCTGTGCACTTACGGAGTCTTTGGCTGCTTCTGCTGCTTTTGCTGCGGTCTCAGCATCCTTTTTTGCATTTTCAGCTGTTGTTTTGGCTACCTCCGCGGCTGTTTTTGCTGCTTCTGCATCGTTTGCATAATTCTTTGCTGCATCCTCTGCTTCTTTTGCGGCTTTCTGTGCTGCCTCTGCTTTTGCCTGGGCTGCTTCGGAAGCGGTCTGTGCTTTCTTAGCCTCTGCTTCTGCAGTTTCTGCGGCTTTCTGTGCAACTTCTGCTTTTGCCTGGGCTGCCTCTGCTGCTGCTTTGTCAACATCGGCTGCTGCCTTTGCTTCTTCTGCGGCTTTCTTTGCTTCTTCTGCGGCTGCTTTTACTTCTTCTGCTTTTGCCTTGGCTGCTTCTGCATCTGCTTTTGCTGCTTCGGCTGCTTTTGCTGCGGTCTCGGCATCGTTCTTTGCTGCGACTGCCTGGTTTTTGATCTCTTCCAGTTCTCCTGCTACAGAACTTGCTTCAAAACCTGCCTTGCTTTCTTCCATCTTGTCCGTATCGGAAGTAACCGGAACAATGCGGAATCTCTCTGCATAAGTGTTGTAGCTTCCATCTGCATTCTGCTTGGTTGTCGGATAGAATCCTTCCAGCGGTATATGGTTAAAGAATCCTGTATTGCTGACTCCTCGCTGGATCGCATCCAGGCACAGATAAGTCTGCTCATCCATCGGAACTTCTGTGGAATGACGAATGGTCTGGTTGTTATACGGATAATCGGTCCAGCTAACCGGATTGATATTTTCTGCTTTTACATGAAGTGCAGAAGATTCTACCGTTCCGTCTGCGGCAACTAAAATACCATTTCCGTCATTATCGGTCAGTGATGTCCATCTGACATCGGTGTGGTTTCCGTTTTCCTGTGGTTTCACATATTTGCTTACAAACTGATCTGTTACGGTACTCCTGTATACACCGACATCGGTTGCCGTCTTTCGATCAATGTAGTTTTCTTCCGGACCTCTTCCGAAGTATTCCAGATTTTCGTATCCTGCTGCAACAGTCATGCGGACACCGACTTTCGGCAGTGCCTGTGCTCCGGCGGTACCCGGTGCAAAGTTGCTTCTCGGTGTAAAGGCAGAGCGGACTACGATTTCTCCATCTCCGTAAATATCATAGAGTAAGGTCTGTTCTGCATCAACCGTAAGTTTTACGTTTAATGCTACACGGATGTGCTTTCCATTCTCATCCTGTGTGATAACCGGACTGTCCACCAGTTCCATGTTGTCATCGGTATTTCGCAGATTGCGGTTGTATGCAACCGGTGTGTCGTTATAGTTCTGTGCTCTCCAGAAGCTCGGTACCGGACCTTTTTCCAGAACGACTTTGCCGTCCACCGTGTAATCTGAAAGAATACCGGTTGTCTTATCCATTTTCAGTGCGTAGGATTTTCCGTCTTTTGTAACACCTTCGATGCTCATTGTATTACCGTCATCTTCTGCTTTGGTAAACTCAGACATGTCATCGTAATCCAGTACTTTTGTCTCCTTGTATTCCAGAGTCAGGTCAAACTGCTCATGTGCCACTACATTGTCGTATTTGGTGAGCGTTGCATCCCAATCCGGTTTTACTTTATTCTGCACGGAGAACTCCAGCATGTAAGTATCGCCGGTCTGCGGTTTTACTTTCGGCAGATCGATCGTGATCACTTCTTCTCCAAAGGTTTCTCCGTCCATACCCGGTGTATTTAAGGAGATGGTCTTTGTTGCGATCTCTTCATCGTCTTTTTTCAGGCTCCAGATGATATTGTAATTCTCAAGGGTGCTGTTTTCCAGTTCATTTACGACTTTTACTTTGATCGTTCCATCGGTTACTTTCGCATCTTCGTTTTCAAGATAGAAGTTCACCTGCTGATGATCGTAACGCATCTGTACGGCTTTTGCGGACGGTGTGTGGTCTGCAAACAGAACACCGTTTGCACAGAATGCATCTGCATTGGAGCTCGCATCCATCCAGTCTCCACCGTAAGCCCAGAATGTCTTTCCGTCTTCTCTTGTGGTTGCAAGTGACTGGTCTGCCCAATCCCAGATAAATCCGCCCTGAACATTGGAGTATGTGCGGTTCAGTTTCCAGAATTCATTGAAACTTCCGAAAGACTGTCCCATTGCATGTGCATATTCCTGCTCAAAATAAGGCAGTTTGTAGTTTGTGTTTTTCGCGTAGCTTTCTACGTTCTTTGCTTCCGGATACTGTGTACTGTGAACATCCACAATATTCTTGCTTCTGGTTTCCATGCCCCATGGATCAGCTCCTGCATCCTTCTGATAACGATGATAATAACCATCGGATTCACGTTCGTACATACGCAGTCTGCTCGGATCACGGTTCAGAACTGCCATTGCTGCTGCCCAGAAGCAGTAAGTATTGTCTAATGGGCATCTTGTGTAAGTTGCTTCGTTTCCATAAGACCATCCGATGATGGATGCATGGTTTTTCAGAAGCTCCAGCATATTCATGTTTCGATCTAGAACCGGAGTTACCCAGCGGCTGTCCCCTCCAGGGATCGGCACTTTATGATCGCCATATGCTCCGTAGTGTGATTCTACGTTTGCTTCTGCATAAACATAAATACCAAGTTCATCTGCCAGATCATATAAAATCTTTGCATTTGGATAATGTGAAGTACGGACTGCATTGACATTGTACTGTTTCATCAGTTTCAGATCATCGATGATCTCCTGATTTGTCACGGCACTGCCATTTTCCAGGCTGGCATCGTGACGGTTGACACCGCGGAAGATAATCTTCTGTCCTGTGATCTGCATCTGTTCCTGTTCTGCATCGTTGATGTTTACTTTATAGATCTCGCGGAAACCGACATGTTCTGCTTCTGCTTCGATCACTTTTCCGGTGCTGTCTTTTAATTCCAGCGTTACCATGTACAGGTTCGGTGTATCCGGGAACCATTTCTTCGGATTCTTAACTTCGATCGTTGCTGTTTTGCGATCACCTAAGTTTACTTTTTTCTCGCCGTCTGCATCTGCTGCATTCGGATCGGATGCACCGGTCACACCCTGAAGTGCTTTCAGCTTATCATAAGAAATCGTATCCTGACCGATCAGCTTTCCGTCCATGTCTTTCAGTTTGACATCTACGGTGTAGCCGCTGGTATCTTCTTTGTCTGTCAGATTGCGGACATCAACATCCACGTTCATCGTAACATCGCTGTTTTTGTCTGTGCGGTCTGCAAAGCTTGTCTGTACAAAGAAATCACGAAGCTCTGCACGGCTGTCTTTGGAATACAGATAAATGTCACGCATGATACCGCTCAGCTGAATGAAATCCTGATTTTCCAGATAACTTCCGATGCCCCAGCGATATACTTTCAGTGCGATCGTATTCTTTCCATTCTTGTTCAGATACGGTGTGATATTGAAATCATGCGCCGTAAAGCTGTCTGCTGTATAACCAACCTGTTTTCCGTTGATGAACAGATAATAAGCAGATCTTACGGACTGCAGTGACAGAAATACTTTACGTCCGTCCCAGTTTTCCGGAAGTTCAAACTCAGTACGGTAATATCCTACCGGATTATAGTGCGTCGGTGCCTGAGGATCATCATACTCGATGGTATTTCCCTGTGCACTGCCCCACGGATAGATACTGTTTGTATAGATTGCTTCATCAAAATATTTAAAGGTCTTATCTGCGTTTCGATAAGTCTGCCATGCATGCGGTACAAATTCTTTCTGGAAATCTGCTTTTGCTTCCTCCGGAAGTGTTTCTTCCAGATAACCTTTTGCGTCCGCTGCATCTGCTTTTTCCGGATTTTCTATCAGTGCAAAATCCCATTCTTTCTGCGTCAGCAGTTTATAGTAAGTACTTGCCGTCTCATTCTGGTCATCCAGTGCACTCTTCTCGCTGTTAAATGCAGTGTCTGCATCCTGATACGGAACAAAATCTGCATGAGAAGGCTCTCTGTTTACTTCTGCAGTAGAAATATCTTTGTACCATTCTTTTCCGGTAAATACCGGTGCTTCATCGGTAACGTAAACACGGATCGTGTTGGAAGTATATTCTTTTCCGCCTGTTGTAAGATAACTCGTAATATCCGTATAGCCCGGTTTCAGAGCTTTGATCTGATTGCCTTCCAGAGAAGCCACTTCCGGATGGCTGCTTACGGTGCGGATACCGCTGCTGATCGCTGCTCCGGATGCGTCTTTTGCAACCACTGCAAAATTCGTTGTTTTTCCGGTCTGCAGATAGCCTGCAGAAACTTCCAAGCTGATGGTCGCTTTCAGCTCATTCATGACCCACAGGGATGTCTTTGCACTTTCTTCTTTCATCTGGATCAGCTGCCAGTTTGCATCGTTTACGGTTGCAACATATTTTCCGGATGCTTTGTTCTGGATCCGGTAATTTCCGCTTGTCTCATCTTTGATGATCTTCCACTTCTGTGTATCCTCGCCTGTGTTTTTTGCCATGGAAGGATAAGAATCCAGATCTCCTCCCTGGATCACAAGTGATACATTGTTGCGTGGATGCCAGTATACATAACCGTCCCCGGCTTCCGTAAATACCCACATACGTGTCTGATTCAGTGCTGTATTCCACAGGTACAGGTTGTTTCCTTCGTTTACATTGTCTGCTCCAGGCTCGATCAGATAACCGGCAAATTCTACGTTATCAATGCGATAAACGCCCGGCCATTCTTTTGATGTCTCCAGAACGGTCAGCTCTGTGTTGACTTCTGTGCCCTCAAATGTTGCTTTGATCGTTGCTGTTCCGACTTTTTTTGCGATAACGGTATTTCCGGAAACTTCTGCGATATCCGGATTCTCACTGGTGATCACGGCTTTGCTTCCATCCAGCTCTTCGCCGTCTGCGTCAAATCCGGTCACAGCTGCGGTTGTGCTCTCACCGGTTCTTATGGTACTGCTGCCAAGAGAGAGTTTCACTTCCGGCTCTACCTTTGCAAGTCTCCATGCCTGTGCCGTATCGGACATACTTACCTGTGCATGGCGGTTTGCAGAAGTACTTGCATAACGGGAACCATTTTTCAGATAATACTGATCTTCTGTTCCTGCCACTTTCTCGATCGTCCATTTCTGGTTTGCTGATGCGGCATTCTTTCTCTGAAGGCTGACAACTGAAGTATCTGCCTGCATGACAAGCTCTGCATCCTGCTTGTTGTACCAGTAATAGCTTCCGTCCTCTGCCTGCTCAAAATAGAACATCTCACAGTCTGCCGGAGCAGTTGATCCCTGTTCCCACAGCCAGAGCGTATTACCCTCGGATGCCTGGTCCGCTCCCGGAGCCATTCGCTGCGTGGCATCTTCCGTGTGATAAATACGGTAGATTCCTTTCAATCCGTCCGCTGCTCTGCCGGTCTGTGCTTTTGCGACTGTTCCGAAGCTTCCGATGGAAGTCAGAACCATTGCCATGACAAGAACCATGGACAAAACAAAACGAACACTTCTGGTTACATTTTTCATTTTACTTTCCTCCTTTTCCGGGATTTTTTCCCTTTTGAAAAAAGTATAGGAAAGCAAGTGTTCCAGAAGTGTTCCTTTTTGAAGTGTTTACTGTTTTAATTACTGTAATTTGACATTACAATCCCGGCCTGACGTTCCAGAACCGGAAGAAAGGCCTCGCTCCAGGAATACTGTGCCATAAATTCATCTGAAAATTTTTCCGCTGCATGGATCTGCCCTTCCATCAGTTCATAATAATCACAGGAAACGCCCTTTGTCTCCAGATACATTCGTCCACGCTCGCTGTGAAGCATCCAGAGAAGTCCATGATCCCGCAGTGTATTTTTCAGGTTCATCACTGCTTTTCGGAAACGTCCTTTCACCTGTTCACTGAACGGTTCTTCTTCCCATAACAGATCCACGGCAAATTCCATTTCCACAATGCCGCCCCGTCTCGCCACAAGAAGTGCAAGCAGTTCTTTTGCTTTTCTGCTGCTAAAATCAATCGCATGACCGTTTAAAAACAGATCAAATCTGCCAAACGTGTGGATTTCCAGCTGCATTTCATCTTTTTGTTCCGTTCTTACCAGCCTTCTTGCTTTATCCAGTGCACGGTCCACCTCTTCCTGTCCAAACGGCTTCAGCAGATAATCGCAGGCATCCAGCTGATAGGCATCAAATGCGTACTGGTCATATGCTGTGACAAACGCTGCCTGAAGATCCGGTTTTTCTTTGTGCATCTGATCCAGCAGTTCCAGTCCCGTGATCCCCGGCATCCTGATATCACAAAATGCAAAATCCACCGGATGCCCGGCAACGTACTGCAATGCCTGCTTTGGGTTTACAAATTTTCCGCAAATTTCAATATCTTTGTGTTTTTCACATAAATAGCTTAATTCTTCCAGGATCAATGGTTCATCATCTATCAGAATAATTTTCATCTTCTGTCTCCTCCCATGGAATATGTATTGTCTGCCTGCACCCTTCTCCTTTTCTGCTCTCAATCTCAAGATCCGCATTTAGAAATTCTTTCAGACGCAGCTTCAGATTTCTTATGGCAATCCCGTCCGCATCTTTCAGTTTTTCGGTGTCAAATCCTGCCCCGTCATCCAGGATCTGAACACAGATTTCTCCGTTTTTTCGAAAACTTCGGATCTGTACGGTGCCGCCCTCCATCTTCTGGCAGATTCCGTGACATACCGCATTTTCTACCAGCGGCTGGATCGTCAGCGGCGGTATCTGGAACTTTTCTTCCTGAAGATCCCACTGAACCTGAAGACGCTCCCCAAAACGCATCTTTTCAATGTGCAGATACCGCTCGATCGTCTTACATTCTTCCCGAAACAGAATCATCTCTGCAGATTCCAGTGCATTCATATTTCCCCGCAAAAATACGGCAAAATCGTAGACCGCCTGTTCTGCCTCTTTCGGACGCGTCCGGCAGAGCACTTTGATCGACATCAGGGCATTCTGCAAAAAATGCGGTTTGATCTGATGCAGTGCAAGCTCCAGCCGGGCTTCCTGGAGCTTCTGCTCAATCTTCGCCGCCTCCAGTGCCCTCTGCTGAATTTTATTCATACGCCAGCGGTCAATGACATTGACACTCAGATCAAAAGCGATCACTCCGACAAGCATGAAAATACCTCCACTATAAGGAAGCATGCCGATATGTGCAAAATCTGACAATACGATCCCAGTATACAAAAGCAATATGCCTATTTCCCAGATCATATCTTCTCCGGATATTTCTTCTTTTTTGCGATACCCTGCAAAGCGGATCAGCAGTACCAGCCAGACACCCACGTCCATGGTCAGTTTCCATGATAAAATCCCTTCAAAAGCTGCAAGGCTCATCACAATGACACCGGTGATCAGAATCCCTTCCCGAATTCCGAAATCTTTTTTCTGCCGGTCTTTTTTATAACCGTTTTTCAGAAGAAATTCCCAGACCAGACTTTCCATCACGCATACAGAAAACAGAATCAGATCATAATATTTCAAAGTCCCGCCTATGACTGCCGAAAACGCTGCATCGGAATAGATCATACGGATGGCCAATAAGAACAGCACCAGAAAAACACTTCTGCTGTAACCGCTGTCCGGCGTGATCTTCAGCTGCAATAAATAAGAACATAAAAACAACATATGCATGCCAAGCAACAGGATCATCCAGGTATGATAACGGTCATACTGTTCACTCCACACGCTTTCCTCCTGGATCCGCGGTGTAAAAGACAACCCCGGAAGCAGATATCCCGCTGTTTCTATGATCAGATCACATTCCGAAGACTGAAGCGTAATGGTCGTCCTGATCGATGTATCCCTGCTGACTTTCAGTGCGTCCGGATTGGAAGAAACTACTCCGCTTTTTTCAATACATTTTCCATTCAGATAAATCCGATAAGCCGCCGGCATACCTTTCAGGCTCACAGAAACGTCAAACTGCGGCGGACAGTTTTTCAGTTTTACACGGTAACTTCCCCAGTTGAACATCCCTGCATTTTTTCGGGGCATATAAGAAGGCACCCTGACAAACTTCCCGAAAACCTGCTCTTCATCCAGCTCCGTAGCAATGAATTTCTGTTCAAAAAACTCCCATTCTCCGCACAGATCGACTGCTTTTCCGCTTTGCAGTCCAAACTGTTTGAAATCTGCTTCTCCCTTACAGACCACCTGTTTCTGCGGCATCATGAGAACGGTCAGCATTGCTGCAGTACATACAGCAAACACCGCAGCAAGAAAAAGAAACCTTCGATTTTTTTCTGTTCTATTTAAAATCCGCATATAAAAACTCATATCCTCCACCTGCAAGATTCATGCTTGTCTCAAAACCGGTCAGATTCCGGTTCAGTAACAGGCTTTCTTTTCGAAGCTGCAGCGGGATCATCGGCACATCTTCCATCAGTGCTTTCTCCGCTTTATATAAGGTACTAAGTCTGATCTGTTCATCCGTCTGCCTCTCGGCATCTCTTAAACATTTCTGCACCGTATCACTTTGATTTCCCTCTTCTCCATAGGTATAATCGTAATTCCAGCTCTGCAGATACGCCATCATATCTGCATATTCTGCGATAACGCCCGTGAGCGTAACCGTGCCGTTGTCTTTCTCTGCCCAGAATGCATCTCCGGTTGCCGTTTCCAGTTCCACCGAGATTCCAAGTTTTTTCTCCCACTGGCGTTTGATTTCCGTTCCTTCCTGTATGCTCCATGGATCATCATTGACCAGCAACCTGATGTTTACATCTTCCGCTCCGGAAATATTCATTTTTTTGAGTGCTTCGCCGAGCTTTTCTTCTGCAAGCTTCTGATTTCCGTATTTTGTACATGGCAGATCCTGATAATTCTCTGTGTAAGTTTTCAAAATTCCGAGGCCGTTTTCCGGAACATAACGTGCATTCGGCACAAGAAAATCACTGTCCATATTTTCTTTGTATTCTACCCGGTTCAGTGCATAATTTAACGCCTGGCGAAATTCCCTGCACTGCAAAGGTCCTTCGGTCTGCAGATCCAGATAAAGACTTTCACAAATCCCGGTCATCACTTTTTTCTGAATTCCGGCACTGTATTTTTCCGCTCCTTTTAACGGGATCGGCATCACATCGACCTCTCCTTTTACAAATCTTTCGTATGCTTCATCGGATGACTCCAGACACACGGCTTCCACTTTATCCAGTTTGATATTGTCCCGCTCCCAGCAATAGGGATTCTTTTTCATACCTACCAGATCTTCACTCCACGTTTCCAGGGTAAACGGTCCGTTGCAGTCTTCCGGCCGCAATATTTCTGCTGCATCTTCTCTTATCGGTGCAAAACTTCGAAGTGCCAGAAGCTGCAAAAACTGAACCTGCGGATGCTCCAGTTCGATCTGAAGCGTTTTCTCATCCAGCACCGTCACGCCCAATTCTTCGATTTTCTTTTTTCCCTGATAAATATCTTCTGCATTTTTTATGATCGCTGCATAAGAATTAAAATTCTCCGGCTCCATCAGCCTTTGAAAAGCCCGAAGAAAATCGCCTGCCGTGACAGGCATACCGTCACTGTAACAGGCATCATCCCGCAGATAAAACGTATAAACCTTCTGATTCTCCGAAATTTCATAGCGATCCGCCATGCCATACTGAAGTTCATACTGATAGATCCGCATCAGCCCCTCCAGCAGATAACAGGCAATCGTCTGCTCCGCACTGCTTTTTAATTTCAGATGATTGATCCCGTCCCCCGAAAACCTGCTGTAATTGACATATCGCATGACCTTCTCCTGATTGTCGGATTTTTTCATTACATTTTCCGTTTCTTTCTGCCGTGCACATCCCCCGATCAGCAAAATCATCATAAAAAGCAGAAAAAATCGTCCCAAAAACTTTTTCATAGCCACTTTCCCTTCTCCCGATATTGTTAATACCATGATATAATATTTTTTCTCTTTTTTCAATCTGTCAGAGCAGATGGAATATTGCATCCCACAGCCTGCAAAAGTGAACATCATCTCACATCTGATCTGAAGAATGCCGGACAAAAGACAAAAAGACAGATGCACCATGACGGCAGCAATTCCGTCACGTGCTCTGTCTTTTGGATGCCAACATTTAAACACTGTGCAATGCCGGCTTTTTATTTCTTATATTTTATTTTGTGCGTACTTTCTTCTTTGCACTGTAAGCGGTGTAAACTTTCTCGTTATCCACTACTTTGTATACTTTGACTCTTACATAGTACGTTTTCTTTGCGGAAAGTCTCTTGATCGTTTTTGCTTTCCTGGAAGCGGAAACGGTAACGGTCTTTTTGCCTTTGAAGTTTGCTTTCTTAGCATATTCAATCACATAGCCGTCTGCTCCTTCTACGCTCTTCCAGTTGACTTTCACAGACTTCTTAACACCTTTGACAGCTTTTACTTTCACTTTCTTAGCTGCAAATTCTGTCTTAGCCAGCTGGCTCTCCAGACGTTTCTGCATTGCCTGCACTTCTTCTAACTGTTTCTGTGCTTCGGCTCTCTTTTCTTCTGCCTCTTTCTGGGCTTTCGCAAGGATCTCTTCTGCTTTCTTCTGTGCTTCTTCGGCTGCTTTCGCTGCGGCTTCTGCATTTGCCTGGGCTGCTTTCGCTGCATCCGCACTTGCCTTTGCAGCACCTGCGGCTGCCTCTGCAAGGCCTTTCTGTGCACTTACGGAGTCTTTGGCTGCTTCTGCTGCTTTTGCTGCGGTCTCAGCATCCTTTTTTGCATTTTCAGCTGTTGTTTTGGCTACCTCCGCGGCTGTTTTTGCTGCTTCTGCATCGTTTGCATAATTCTTTGCTGCATCCTCTGCTTCTTTTGCGGCTTTCTGTGCTGCCTCTGCTTTTGCCTGGGCTGCTTCGGAAGCGGTCTGTGCTTTCTTAGCCTCTGCTTCTGCAGTTTCTGCGGCTTTCTGTGCAACTTCTGCTTTTGCCTGGGCTGCCTCTGCTGCTGCTTTGTCAACATCGGCTGCTGCCTTTGCTTCTTCTGCGGCTTTCTTTGCTTCTTCTGCGGCTGCTTTTACTTCTTCTGCTTTTGCCTTTGCTGCTTCTGCATCTGCTTTTGCTGCTTCTGCGGCTTTTGCTGCGGTCTCAGCATCGTTCTTTGCTGCGACTGCCTGGTTTTTGATTTCTTCCAGTTCGTCTTTGGATGGCTGATCCGGTGTGTTATCGTCTTCTTTTACATAAACTTTTGCATCTGCAATGTCTACGCAGTCATCATTCTTTCCGCCGACTTTATCGATGTAGATGATCAGTTTCTCTACGCCTGTCAGATCAACGTTCATCAGTTTTGCATTGTCCGGCTGAAGGATCACACCGCTCTCTGCCAGTTTATTCTCTTCGCTGATACTGTCTTTATAGAAGATAAAGTTTGCACCATCACGATTTGTCTTGGTTGATTTTGTATAGTCGATACCCACATAACCTTCAAAGCGTTCTGCTTTGATACCGCTTAAATCAAAGGTCAGAGTTGCATCGGTATTTGCACTTAAGCCCTGTGCAAAGACTTTGCGTGCACCGTCAACGTTCATGCTCAGTTCGCCTTTGTTTGTACTTGTGCCGCCATCGTACTCGTTGACATGGAATCCGCCCCATCCGGATGAGGAATTTGCCACGTCCATGTATAACAGACCGTATTTATCGGATTTTTCGGTATCGGTTCCGTATACTCCGTTTGCTTCGTCTACTTTTGCGGTTAAGTATACATATTTCTGGTCAGTAGACGGTGTTACATCTTTTCCGCCTGCCGGTGTTACTTTTACTTCTTCTGCGGAAGCATCGATCTGTGCATCTTTTCCGGAAATCGTCAGATTTTCAATGGAGAAACTTGTCTCTTTCTTTTCTGCATTTTCGTTCAGGTTGAAGCTTGCTTTGAACAGATCTGCCTGTGCTGCAACTGCTTTTGTCAGATCGTAAACTACCTGCACACCGTCTGCTGTTTCTTTTACGGAAATATTTCCTTCCACACCGTCTGCCAGTGCGATGCTGTTAAATTTATAAGCTACTGTGTCGTATTTCAGTGTGAAGCTTCCTGCCATCATTGCAGAACTGCTGCTCTCGGATGTCTGGGAAATGCTTCCTGTCACTTCTACAGTTCCGTTTTCCTGTGCTGTGTTATCTTTTGCCGTTAATTTTACGGTTGCTGCTTCTTTTGCACCGTCGATGTCTGTTCCGATTCCTGCCAGTACTTTCAGTGCTGCCAGATCGGCAAGATCTACTTTTCCGTCACCGTTTACATCGGCTGCATAAGTATTGACTGCATCGAATGTTGCATTGCCTGCCAGTACTTCACGGAGCATATTGATATCAGCGATATCCAGTGTTCCGTTTGCACTTCCGTCCACATCACCGTTTACTGCCATGGTTACGGTATCTGCTACCGTACCGTCTTTGCGAAGTTTTACGAGATATCCGGTTGCTACCGGTGCTCCGTCTTCGTCAAAGGATGCATTGTACGGATCTTCCATTGATAAGGTTTCACCCTCGCCAAGCTCAAACATTTCAAAGAGCTGTGCTTTTGTCATGCCTGCCGGAACATTATAAAGAATATTTGCAGAACGATCCATTCTGACTGCTGCATCTTCTTTTAAGGTCAGGGATGCTGTCGTCAGTTCTTCTGTGCTTAACTGAACCTTGGTATCGCACCAGCTCACCATATCGTGTCCGTCTTTGACATTTTTGTCTGCATACAGGCAGATTTCCTTTGTTCCTGCCGGGATCTCGATATCGAAGTACTGTGCGTTCTGACCATGTTTCATCAGCTCGCCTTTCCATACTTCTTTGCCGTCCAGTTTGATGATCGGATACGCTCCATCCTGTGTTTTTGCTTTATGAGCATCGATTCCGACATAACCCTGAAGGCGTGTTGCATTCAGTTTGGAAACATCGAAATACAGTGCGGAATCGGCATTGACACCAAATCCTTTTTCAAATTTTGTACGTTTGCCTTCCACATAGAGGTCAAGTTCTGTACCTGCATTGTCCTCGTTTACATGGATTCCGTTGTATCCGGATGTACTTCTTGCAGTATCGTATCCAAGATCTGAGAGCTGAATGGAAGTATCATTCTTGATCTCGATCGTGTAAGTTCTGCTAAATCCGCTCTTTGCGGTTGCTTTTACGGTTGCTGTGCCCGGAAGACTTTCCGGTTTTGTGACCTCAACTTTTACATCTTCGGATACTGCTTCCGCTGTGATCTCCGGAACTGTTCCGGACAGGGAAGAAACGTTTACACTGTAAGATGTGATGTCATTATCAAATCCATCCAGTTCCTGGTCACCGATCTTGATGCCGTTCAGCAGTGCGGTTTCATCTGCATAATTCTTTTTGCTCTCTGTCATCAGCTCTTCGCTTGTAGATTTGCTGATCGGTTTGAGGCGGTAAGTATAGCTGTAAGTTTTACCTGTTCCAAGCAGATATTTGGAAAGGGTTGCCTGTCCGCAGCTTGCGGTTCCAAGTCCCATCTGTGCATAATCGATCGTCAGAACGGTATTGTCTGTGCGTTCGATCTGATACGGATGTTTTGCTGCTTCCAGTGCTTCCTGTGTGCAGTTCAGTGCACTCATCTCCAGCAGGTGATCCTGTGCGTCAACCAGCAGTCCGTCACCGTCTGCATCGGTTACTGCCATCCATCTGACATCGGTCTTGTTTCCGGTTTCCTGAGCGTAAACATAATTGGTAAACTGTTCATCTACGGTGCTGTTCCATACACCGACATCGTATCCGGTCTTTCTGTCGCTGTAGCTGTCCGACTCGCCGCGGCCATACCAGGTCAGGTTGTCCAGTCCGGCTGCCAGCTGCAGGCGTGTGCCGACTCTCTGAAGGTTGCTCATGTTGGAGTTCGGAGCCATGGTTGCTTTTACAACGATCTCACCGTTTGCATAGATTGCATAAGTGATGCGGTCTTTGGAATCCGCACAGTTTTTCAGTGTACGTGCTACGGAAACATAAACCACTTTGTTTTCTTTATTAACGCTCACTTCATCGATCTGAACGTTCTCATTTGCTGTTTTCCATTTTGCATCCACGGATTCTTTTTTATCATTATCCGTAGAAGCTCTCCAGTAGTTCGGCTCAATGCCTTCTGCAATCATTTCTTTTCCGTTTGACTGATAAGAAGTCATCTCACCGGTTTTCTTATCAAAGGAAACCGACCAGTTATCGCCTGCTACTTTTACATCACCATCGGTTTCTTCAAATGTCTTGATATCTTCCAGTTTGGAAGTGTCTACGGCTTCCACTGCTGCATCGGTTCCTGCGAAATCCAGTTCAAACTGTGCTTCTGCCACTGCAAAATCTTTGTCTGCCCAGGTGAACTGATCGTCACTCTTTGTTACGAATGAAATATTCAGGAAATATTCATCACCTGCTGCCGCATCGGTCGGTGTGGTGAACGGGATCACAACATCTTTGCTTTCACCTGCCGGGATATCCACATCCATCGTTCCATTTTCTACGGAAGTTCCGTTCTTCACAACTTCCCATTTCATGGTATATTCATTTGCATTGGTATCGATCCATTCGTTGCTGATCGTAACAGTCCTGGAAGCCAGATCCTTGAGCTGCATCTGCAGTGCCTGGTAAATACGCTTTACTTCATAAGCTTCTGGCTGGAGCGTACGGTCCGGAGATACGATACCGTTGACACAGAAGTCCGTATTTCCAGATTTCCAGGAAGAATAGTCCTTGGTATTTCCGTCTGCATCGGTGTAAGTTCCGTGGTTCCAGTCACCGTCATAGCCCCAGTAAGTGCTCTTTCCATCCCAGTTTCCGTCAGAATCCAGAATCGGTGTATTATAGCTCTGATCTACGAAATCCCAGATAAATCCACCCTGCAGGATGCCGTTGGCACGGATTTCTTCCCAGTATTCTTTCATACCGCCGCAGCTGTTGCCCATTGCATGCAGGTATTCACACATCAGATATGGTTTCTTTGAATTTTTAACCTGTTTTCCAATGTTCGGATACATGTTGGACCATACATCTACGCCTGCATTATCATTCCAGCCCTGATAGTGAACGACTCTGGTGTCGTCGTTATTCTGGAAATAATCAATTTCTGCCTGAAGGGAATCACCGGCTCCCGTCTCATTTCCAGGTGACCACATGATAACACATGGATAGTTTTTGTCACGCTCCAGCATATTGATGGCACGGTCTTCTGCTGCCTGAACATATCCCGGAAGGCTTCCCGGCACTTTGTACTGGCTTCGTCCGTTGTGAGACTCTACGTTTGCCTCATCCATCACATAGATACCATACTCGTCACAGAGTTTGTAGAAAGTCGGATCATTCGGATAATGAGAAGTACGAACGGCATTGATGTTCAGCTCTTTCATCAGCTCAATGTCTTTTCTCATGTCTTCTTCCGTCAGATACCATCCATCCTGCGGATCGTTCTCATGACGATTCACACCGGTGATCGTAATAACCTTACCGTTTACACGAAGTCTTGCATCGTCTGTATTTGCATCGGTGATCTCCACTTCACGGAAGCCGACATCGGTCTGTGTCGCTTCTTTTGTCACACCGTCTTTTTTCAGTTCCAGAACCAGGTTGTAGAGGTTCGGTTTCTCTGCACTCCATTTTTCCGGATCGGTGATGTGCTGTGTGAGGCTTACTTTTGCTTCTTTCGTCCCGCTGTCAAAAGAAGTAACTGTTCCGGTGAGCGGTGTGGTTGTCACCAGCTTGCCTTCGCTGTCGTAGAGGTTTCCTTCTACACTCCATCCGCTCACATCCTCTGCGGAAAGATTGCGTACATCCACATCGACATTCAGGTCTGCATCTGTGTAAGTGTCATCCAGATCGGTAACTACCGTATAATCACGGATTTCCACGTCATCTTTGGATGTCAGGTAGACATCACGGAAGATACCGGAAAGTCTTACCATATCCTGGTTCTCGATGTAGCTTCCGTCGGACCAGCGGTAAACCTCTACGGTAATCACGTTCTCGTTTCCTTCTGAAAAATCAAGTGCATCGGTAATATTAAATTCATCTCTTGTAAAACTGTCTTCTGCATATCCGATGTATTTGCCGTTTACCCACAGATACATGGCAGAACCAACACCTTCGAAGTTGATAAAAACGTTGCGGTCTTTCCAGCTTGAATCGATTGTAAAGGTCTTGCGGTATGTTCCGACCGGGTTGCACTCTGTCGGGGCATCGCCTACTTTGTACTTGTTATAAGCTTTTCCTTCTGCATTCATCCACGGATAGTTCTGGTTGGAATAGATCACCGGATCGTATTTCCAGGAACCGTCTTTATTTACATAGGTCTGCCAGCTCTTTGGAACGGTAATGTTATCCCAGCTGCTGTCATCGTAATCTTTCTGGTTAAAATTGGCATCTTTTGCACCGATACGGTCTGCCGGTTTGACTGCCCAGCTGAATTTCCAGTCATCTCCATTTAAAAGCTGGTAAAATGAAGATTTCGTCCGGTCTTTCGCTTTTGCCTTTTCTGCTGTATCAAAGCTGTAAAAGGTCGATCTTGCCGCCTCGCGGTTCACCTGAAATACCCCCGGCTGTCCGTTCCATTCGGTAGAAGATGCTGCTGCGACTACTTCCGGTATAATCCCCTCCAGACCAGAAATGCTGCCGCCGCTTACGACCATCGCTCCTGCGAGTAAAACAGACAACAGTTTTTTTTGTTTCATATCCCTTTTCCTCCTTTTTGAATGAGTTTGACAGTTTTACATATAGTAAAATGTTTACTTTTATCATTATTTTATCACTTCAAGTGTACTAGAAGTCAAGTGGTTTTTAATTTTTCGTTAATTTCGCACACTTTTTTCTCTGTTTTTTGTGCATTTTTACGGCTATTCTGAAGTTTAGATATATAATAGCATATCTTTTTTGCACATACAACGTTACATTTGATCCTAAATGTAACGTTTTTCCTTTTTTTAGCACCTCGTACAAATTCCGTCATTTTTTTCAATCTCGGTCACTTTATGTATTTTTACAGTAAACATTTGTATTTTATTTACGTCCATTCACCTGACAGAATCGCTGTGCTTTCTACAATCTGTTCCGGACGGAGATTGTACTCTCACTGAGACAACTTTGTTGCTCGCTGCTTATAGAAGCAGAAGTCTTCTCGACTGAGATAAAATATGCTCCCTCCTGAGTGACAAGTTTTTTATTATTTCACCTGTCTGCCCAGAAGGGAGCATATCATGATTCACTAAACATAGTTCCTGCTTTTTTGTATTCGTTTATTTTACTTTTCTGCTCTTCACTGCAGAACAGCTGCCATATACTTTCTTTTTGCCCACTTTGCGGTAAGCACATACTTTATAGTAGTACGTCTTCTTTTTTTTCAGTTTTTTATTGGTGAAGCTTATCTTTCTGGCTCCGTTTAAGACTTTAACTTTCTTATACTTGCCTTTTTTCTTATCGGCACGATAAACTACATAACCATCTGCGTTTCTGACTTTTTTCCATTTCAGAACCAGTTTCCCTTTCGAAACTGCCTTGACGGAAAGACCTTTTACCTTCGCCGGTTTTGCTTTTGCCGGTGTCTCTATGGACGGTACTTGCTGTTTTGTCTCGCTCTCTTTTGTATCCGGCTGCGGCTTCGGATCTAGTTTTTCTGTTGCGGCTGTTTCGGATTCTGTCGGTTTTGTTTCGCTTTCGGTCTCCTTCTTTGTTTCGCTCTCTGTCTCCGTTTCGCTCTCTTCCGTTCTTCCTGTCAGCTTGATATACTGATCTGTCAGACTGGCGATGCCCGCCTGGAATGTATCCATCTCCGCAGACAGCGTCGCAATCTGTGCATCGGTCAGAAAGGCCGGATGTCCGCCCTGTGCGATTGTTGAAATACCGGCATAAAGTTTTTGAATCTGATCTGCCAGCTGCGGTGCTTCTTTTTTGATCACGGCAAGTTTGTTGATATCACGCACACCCTCTGCCATACGCTCCAGTCTTACCGAGCTTCTGCTGATCGGATTCTGTGCTGTTTTTTCGTCCGGATAGATCAGGAAACAGTCACCCGGCTCAAATTTGCTGTGTGTGGTATCATCAAGCGGATCTTCCACCCAGGCATCATACGCCCAGCGAAGAAATCCCGCCGTGCCAGATTTGCCTGCATTTATGATCGACCAGTAACTTTCCACCGGTGCACTTAAGGAGAAGTTGCCCGGTCTGTGGCCGGTACAGGAATATAAAGTGGTGCGAAGTCCTTTTGCTTCCCGGTCTTTTACCAGCTGTTCAAAATCTGCCGGATGTGCGGCTGCCGCCGTATCTCCGACGTTCAGGTCTGTCACTCGCATGGCGAGGTCTTTCTTTTCCACAAAGCTGTCCATCGCACCTGCTGTTTTTAAACATTTCCCATCCTTGTTTTTCACAGACTCGATCAGGTCAAAAGCGGTGCCGGAAAATCCACGCTCATCAATGCCGATGTAACTGTCATCAAACCAGCCTTTTTCAGTCAGGTGTGCGGTAAGATCGGTAAGGAAGTCCGTCCAGAGTGTGGTATAACGTGTGCTTCCCACAGAAAATCCTTCTTTTACCAGCTTGCCGTTCTCCCAATAAGTGAAAGAATTGTGCCACGGTGCCACGCTGTAAAGCACGATCTTATCCCCGATTCCAAGGGATTTGTTGAAGCTTACCCACTTATCAAAATCGGTATAATCATATGTAAAGCTATCTCCGTTCTTGATCCATTTGATCATAGATGGATAATGTACATCATTTGCACTGTATGTCTGTCCGTCCCAGGCATCTTCGATGATCGAAGCAGTGATCGCATGTCCGCCTGCTTTTTTATAGAGCTCCATGGAGGACTTCATGATCTCCAGATGCTCATCGGAAAACGGCTCTACGTTATAATATTCTGCACTCGTATACGGATACTGCCACAGTTCAATATCAAAGGTATCTCTGTAGTTGTCCGGAAGTTCTGCATTCTGCACACGCACTTCATACTCAAACACCAGCGGCTGATCGAGCTGATCTGCTGTTACGGTCAGCTGTGTTTTGTAAGTGCCGGATTTTGCTGTCTTTGGAATCGCAAACTCAACCCAGACTGGCTGGAGTGTATCTGCTTTTATGTCGATCGGCGCACTCTGCCAGAGAATATCCGATGCTTCCGTACGGTTCTCTTCTGTTGCCGCCGGAACATCATTTCCATATATATATCCATAAACATAAGCTTTTGTAGAACGAATAAACGTTGCCTTCACATTTTCGGCTGCGATCTTCTTTTTGCCGTCCGTCAGGTCAGATGCCTGAACTGTCACATTTGTGAAATCTCCACCGATCGCACTTAAGACCAGTTCACTGACTGCACGGTCATTCTTCCAGGCAGTCAGCGTCTCGCTGCGGTTTTTCTTTACCGAAACTTCCGCGAAACGTTTCTGCGTGTACTGCGTGTTATGATCGGTAACGGTGCCGCCAAGTACACTTCCCTGCTCTCGCACTTCCACTTCCATTGTTCTGGAAATCCCTGCCTTCTGGCTGGATGCCGTGATCACTGCCGTTCCGCTTTTTTTTGCAGTAACCGTTCCCTGTTCACTGACAGAAGCAATATTTTCATCAGAAGTTATATAGGACATATCGTTCAGTGTCGCATAAGACGGTGTATAGCTGTACGAGATTGCATAACTCTGTCCGACACTTAAGGAAATCCCCTGATCTTCCAGTTTAAAATCTTTTGCAATGTACGGACTGTGTGTGACCTGTACATAAGCCACCTGATTGACTACCGCACTGCCACTGCGTTCCTTCTGCGTAACTGCATAGAGCGTATGTTCACCTTCCGTAAGGTTTTCTGCTTTATATACAGACTGCGGCGTGGTACGGTTGCTCTCATAAAGATCCACCAGTGTCTCTGCTCCGTCATCCACACGGTATTTCACTTTTCCGTGGTTGTGACTCTTATTTGCAAAAACTTCGATGGCATTTCCCTTAAACGTTACCCTGTAAAAACATTCTTCTGCTTTTTCATTCGATGATCCGAGGTCTATATATGCCTCGTCATCATTGTACGTCCAGCTCTTTCCGCTGAATGATTCGTAGGAAAAACAGTTGATCTCTCCCGATGTCCGGCTCGGCAGAATCTTCGTTGTTTCCTGTGTCTGGCTTTTTGCATTTCCTGCTGCCATCAGTGATACCGGCAGACCGGTAAATGCCAGGATCACGGCAAGAAACAGCGAAAGCCATTTCTTTTTTTTCTTTTCCATTTTCTTCTCCTTCTCTTTCATCTGCCTCTTACCTCAGATGCTGTTTAACTCTGCAATCCGCCGGAAGCGGTATCCGATGGGAATGAAATCCCTGCTGATTGTCCGTACTTATTCCGGCTGTTTGAAAATAATATCGGCAAACTCTCCCCTGCTTGCCTTTTTCAGATCTTCCGGTTTCAGCTCAATCTGTACGCCGAGGCGGCCTCCGCTGACGATCATCTTCTCCAGTTTCTGTGCACTTTCATCAATTCTCGTCACATACTGCTTTTTCATGCCGATTGCCGTACAGCCTCCGCGGATATAACCGGTGACCTGATTGATATCTTTGACATGGATCATGGAAACGGATTTTTCGCCGACTGATTTGGCTGCCTTTTTCATATCCAGCTCCTCGGCGATCGGTATCACAAACACAAAATAATTTCTGCTGTTTCCAATCGTGACCAGTGTCTTATAAAGCAGCTCATATGGCTGTCCGAGTGTGTCTGCCACTTTCAGGGCATCCACAAATTCATCACACTCATACGTATACTCTTTATACGGAATCTTGTTCCTCTCAAGGATACGCATGGCATTTGTCTTTACTTCTTTTGATTTTCCCATCTTTTTTCAGAACAATCCTTTCACAAAATCTGCCACCGCTTTCAGATCCTGACGGTCCGGATGAAGAAGTGCCTCGTCAAAGTTGTGAAGCAGCATCTCCACCTGCTGTGTATTGGAAGTGTTCTGCATCGCCTCATAGCGTTTGCGAACCTGGATCGGCATCTTGCCCTGACATAAAAATCCGCCCAGATATTCACAATCCTCCGGGATAAATGCTGCAACTCCGTTTAAAATCCGGTCATAATATTCCGGCACATTCCCCATGCCGCAGGTTCCAAACAGTGCAACCTTTTTCCCGTGGAGGTTTCCAAGCAGATCCAAGATCTCCGAACTTGCTGTCCCGCGATCCGTCCAGAACCCAACCAGATACATCTCTCCGTCATCCCGTTCTGTTCTCTCCTCGATTCGTTTTACATTTTTTTCTTTTACCGGCACTGCCGCAAAAACTGCTTCTGCCAGTTTCTCCGTATTGCCGGTGCGGCTTGTATATACAATCTGTACGCCCATCCTGATTCCTCCTCTGGCATGATATTGATGTCAAAAGCCATTAACTTTGATACTCTGCGGATCATTCCATGCTCTGCACTCACATAATCCTGATATCTTTGCATTATCATAGCATACTTGACTGTACATAAAAATAGTTTAACTCTAAACAATTCTAAAGTTTTTATAACTCAGATTTCATATCTGCTTTCTCAGATTCCGGAATGAATGCATGTTTTCTGCACTTCTTCCAGCGATTTTCCTCAGTCTGCATTCTGGATCCTGACCACTTCCACACTTTCCTGATCGGAGTCCTCGCTTTGCAGTTCTCCGCGATAAGTGATCTTCACAGACATCCCTTTTGTAAGACCTTTTTCTAAATACAGCGGAACCTCTACAATCCGGAACTTCAGTTCCTTTCCATCAGAAGTTTTAATCGTCATGCCGGTCATGGAAATCTTTTCCAGTGTTCCTTTTACCGTCTGCTTCTTTGATGCATCCGCCTTCGTTTCTGCTGCCTTACTCTCGTCCGTTTTCGCTTCCGTCGCAGCCTCACTGCTTTTTTTATTTTTTCTTGTGGTCTGTTCCGTTGCCTTTTCCGTTGCTTTCTCAGTTGCTGCTTCCGTTTCTGTTTCTGCATCGCTCTTAAAAACATCAGCCGATCCCGCAATACGCACAGCAGTTGCCTTTTCGCTACCTTTCTGCGTGATCTTTCCGGTGTAATCTACAGAAACCAGATTGCCGATCCGGATACCGGACGGCAGATCGATTTTTACATCATCCGTGGAAAACGCAAGCTCATTTCCATTATCGGAAAGCAGCACTACCCGATCCATGCTCAGCTCTTCCAGCGTCCCGATCACGGTATGTACCTCCGAAGAGTTCACTGTTTCGCTGCTTCCGGTGCTCTGTTTTGTCTCTTTTTCCGATCCGGCACTCTCCTTGTCAGTCTGTGTTTCCCTGTTTTTCTCTGATGTACTTTCTTTCTCTTTTGCAGTCTCACTTTCTGCTTTCTTTTTGGCTGTTTCTTTTGTGCTGCCCTTCGCCTGTGTCTCTTTTGCCGTTTCAGAGGAACTTTCACTTTCCGTGCTGCTCTCTGTTACCGTTTGCGTCTCGGTCTGTTTTGCGGTATCGGTCTGCGTTTTTTTGCTGCATCCGGATAACAAAAGTGCGGTTGCAAGCATTGCGGCTACTCCTGCCGTCAGAAATCGTCTGTACATAAAATTTCCTCCATTCTTTTTACGATTGTTTTATCCCCTTAAGCTTTTGCGAAAAATGTCGTTTCACCATCCAAAAGATGATAAAACGACATTCTGGTTTTCTGTTTCTTTATGCGTTCGCTGCGATCACATCCTGCATATCATACAGTCCAGGCTCTCTGCCTGCCAGGAATTTGGCTGCCTGTACGGCACCTTTTCCGAAAACCGCCTTGGAATATGCAGTATGCTTAAACTCGATCACTTCGTCTGTTCCGGCAAAGATCACTTCATGCTCACCTACGATATTACCGCCGCGAACTGCGGAAATACCGATCTCTTTCGGATCACGCTCTTCTCTTCGGTCGCTTCTGTCGTAAGTATAATGATAGGCATTCCCCAGTGCCTCATTCATACTGTCTGCCAGTGCCAGAGCCGTGCCGCTCGGTGCATCCAGTTTGTGTTTGTGATGCTTTTCTACGATTTCCATATCAAATCCTGCTTCTGCCAGTACTTTTGCAGCACTCTTTAACAGGTTCAGCAGGGTGTTGATACCAAGTGACATATTTGCAGATTTCAGGACGGCAGTCTTTTTTGCTGTCTCTGCCACTTTCTGAAGCTGTTCTTCTGAAAGTCCTGTTGTGCAGACTACAACCGGAAGTTTGTGTGCTCCGCAGTAATCAAGCAGTGCGTCCTCTGCTTTTGCAGATGCGAAATCGATTACAACATCTGCTTCTTCTTTGCAGTCCTCCAGGCTTTTGTATACCGGGTATTCCATTTTTCCGTTATCAAACGGATCAATGCCTGCTACGATCTGTGCATCTGCATCCTCTTTTACGATCTGTGAGATCACCTGACCCATGTGTCCGCAGCAGCCATGCATAATGATTTTTACCATTGCTTTTTCCTCGCTTTACATTCATGTAAGAATAATGCCTACGAATCGCTCCGTTACATAGTAACTCTGGCATTATCCATTATTCTGCCAGTTTGATGCCGAACTTTTTCATCTCTTCTGCCAGTTTTGCTGCATGTTCCTCTTCCATCTCGGAGAGCGGTCCGCGAAGCGGTCCGACCTCTTTTCCCATCAGATTGAGAGCTTTTTTGACCGGGATCGGATTTACTTCGCTGAACAGTGCATGGATCAAAGGCAGTGCCTTCAGCTGCAGATCACAGCTTTCTTTTACTTTTCCTTCATTATAAAGAGCAACAATGTCATGTGTTTCTTTTGGTGCTACATTGGAAAGTACAGAGATCACACCTTTTGCTCCAAGGGACATCATCGGCACGATCTGGTCATCGTTTCCGGAATACAGATCAATGCATCCGTCTGCCATCTGCATCAGAGTTGCAACCTGTGAAATATCTCCGCTTGCTTCTTTGATCGCCACAATATTTTCTACATTTTTTGCAAGATATACGGCTGTCTGCGGCTGGATGTTGCAGCCGGTTCTGCTCGGTACGTTATAGAGAACAATCGGCAGTTTTACAGACTCTGCGATTGCTGTATAGTGTGCGATCAGTCCGTTCTGTGTTGCTTTATTATAATACGGTGTTACCAGAAGAAGGGCATCTGCTCCTGCCTTCTCTGCCTCCTGGGAAAGGTAGATGGCAGTTGCTGTACAATTAGAACCGGTTCCGGCGATAACCGGGATTCTCTTTGCCACTTTTTCAACGGTATAGCGGATCACATCCAGATGTTCCTCATGTGTCAGTGTGGATGATTCTCCGGTTGTTCCACAGATGATGATGGCATCTGTGCCGCCTGCGATCTGCTCTTCCAGAATCTCACTTAATTTTTCGTAGTTTACGTCTCCGTTTTCATGCATCGGTGTTACAATTGCCACACCTGCTCCTGTAAAAATAGCCATAGTTTTTCCTCCTAATCTGAACTGGCTGAAACGCTATAAAACTGATACTTGTACTGTAGAATGCACAGCGATCCTGTCGGGTAAATGTCAGTAAAGCCTGCCGGAACCATATGACAGATCCCAGGTGCATCTGACTTGAACAGAACAGCTTCTGTATCATAAAAAGGACAGACCCGAACGATCAGGTCTGTCCCAAAGAATAAACAAATGATAAAAACTGTATTCTTTCAGATAGCGCCCCATCGTCATTCGATGACAGTCATAGAGTTCTTAGCTCCATGCCCAAGCTGCAAGCTTCAGGTGCAATCCAGCTTTCGGCGTTTTCCCCTTTTGGCCACCTTCGCCTGTACCTGAATACATCGGATGACTTACTCTTGAAACACGCAACCTCTATCAAACTTATACATGATATCGGGGTCAACAGATATTTGCCCCCTTTGATACTCAAACCGGTACGCACGTACTTCTCCGTGCAGACACTGATTTGTTTATAATCTTATCATTGTCAAAATATATTGTCAACTGCCGGGTTGACTTTTTTATCTCAGCGTAGAAGATTCCACTACTGTCCGCTACTGTCCGCTTTATATGCTGTGACCATCTCCGTCACTTCGTCTGCATACTGCCAGATTTCTTTCGCCGGATAGATACCGGTCAGGATCAGACTGGTATATTCTCCCTTTGCCTCAAACAGGGCACGCAGTTCTTCTGCTTCGATCACCCCTGCTTCCACAAGTCCCAGAACTTCATCCAGAATCAGCACATCACACTCTTCCGTGACCAGTACTTTTCTTGCAAAATTGAGTGCATTTTTGAGATTTTTGATCTCTTCTGTTTTTTCGGCATCCGGAAGATCTTCAAATGCCTCTTCTGCCTTCTGAAAACGGAACAGTTTAATCTCCGGCTCCAGACGCTGCACAAAACCAATTGCTTCTGCATTTCTTTCCTTCATGAACTGTATAATGATAACGCTTCTCCCCTGACTTGCTTCCTGTATCCCCTGTCCGATCGCTGCGGTGGTTTTCCCCTTTCCCTCGCCACAGTAAATATGTATAGAACCTTTATCCATTATGCACCTCGTTAAAAATTCAAGAATGTTTCACATATCTTTGAACAGTTATACACCATTTTTTCAAAAAAAGCAAGAATATCAGATCTTTGCAAATCTCTGCTTCTCAGATATACTCTAATTTACTGACAGACACTTCATACGCCACTCTTTTCTGTGCTTCCTCTCCTTCTAATTTTTTCACATATTCACGGCTCTGGATACGTCCCCAGATCTGTACATGGCCACCGACTTCAAATCCCGCCGCAAATCTGGCATTTCTGCCCCAGCAGATGCATGGGATATAGTCCGATTTTCCATACGGCCGGTTCACTGCGATCAGCATATCTGCAATCTCTCTTCCAAGAGGTGTTTTCCGGTAAACCGGTGCTTTGCATATATAGCCATCCAGAAAAATCTGATTTGTCTTTGCTTTATCGGTCTCTTCTTCCACAAAGCTGACTTCTCTTGCAAATACAGAAAGTACCAGACGGTTTCTCTTTTCTTCATGCCGGTTGTATGAACGGAACTGACCGTTGATCTGGACATATTCTCCTCGATAATCTTTGCTTACGTCAATCAGGCGTTCCGATATCATAACCGGAATGCAGTCGGAACAGTCGCTCAGTCTCTTGACCAGTATGTCAGCCATATAAAAACCTTCCCCGAATACTTCGTGACTGAATACAAATGGTGATGCAACCTCTCCTATGATCGTTACCTGATTGTTTTCAATAATCTTATCTGCCATAAATAACAGTTCTCCCTTCCCTATGAAGCTCTTTTTGTATTTTCCGGTGTCTTCATCTGCAACACCGCATAGTTTTATATATTCTGCGGATGGTTTCAATATGTCTGTTTTCCGATTTTTCTTCAAAATTTTTTTAAATCCCTTGTAATCTGGGAAAAATGTGATAAACTCTGTAGTGGTTTAGATGCGAAAAACGAAAAACAACATATACAAAAGGAAGAGTGTATTATTTATGATTAGAGAAGATGTACGCAACATTGCCATTATCGCACACGTTGACCACGGCAAGACTACATTAGTAGATGAGCTGCTCAAGCAGAGCGGTGTGTTCAGAGCAAATCAGGAAGTAGCCGAACGTGTTATGGACAGCAACGATATTGAACGTGAACGCGGTATCACCATTTTATCCAAAAATACCGCCGTATTTTACAAGGACACAAAAATCAATATCATTGATACTCCGGGACATGCAGACTTCGGCGGTGAGGTGGAACGTGTACTGAAAATGGTAAACGGCGTTATCCTCGTGGTAGATGCTTTCGAGGGTGCCATGCCTCAGACAAAATTCGTTCTGCGTAAGGCACTGGATCTGGATCTGCCTGTTATTGTCTGTATCAACAAAATCGACCGTCCGGAAGCAAGACCGGATGAAGTCATCGATGAGATCCTGGAACTTTTTATGGATCTGGATGCTTCCGACGAACAGCTTGACTGCCCGTTTGTTTATGCTTCTGCAAAAGGCGGTTATGCAACTTTAAGTCTGGATGACGAGCCAAAAGATATGGTTCCGCTGTTCGAGACGATCTTAAATTATATTCCTGCTCCGCAGGGTGATGAAACTGCCGGAACTCAGGTTCTGATCAGTACCATCGACTACAATGAATACGTTGGACGTATCGGTGTTGGTAAAGTAGATAACGGAACCATCCGTGTCAACCAGGACTGCGTTCTTGTCAACCATCACGATCCGGACAAACAGAAAAAAGTAAAGATCAGCAAACTGTATGAGTTTGACGGTCTGAATAAAGTAGAAGTAAACGAAGCAACGATCGGCTCCATCGTAGCGATCTCCGGTATCGCTGATCTGCACATCGGTGACACACTCTGCTCGCCGGATCATGTGGAAGCAATTCCGTTCCAGAAGATCTCCGAGCCGACGATTGCCATGCATTTCATCGTAAACGACAGTCCGCTCGCCGGAAGAGACGGTAAATTTATCACTTCCCGCCACCTGCGCGACCGTCTGTTCAAGGAATTGAACACAGACGTCAGCCTGCGTGTCGAGGAAACCGAGACAACCGAATCCTTCAAGGTTTCCGGCCGTGGTGAGCTTCATCTTTCCGTACTGATCGAGAACATGCGTCGTGAAGGTTATGAATTTGCCGTAAGCAAGGCAGAAGTTCTGTATAAAACAGATGAACGTGGCAAGAAATTAGAGCCAATGGAGCTGGTTTATGTGGATGTTCCGGAAGAATTCTCCGGTACCGTTATCCAGAAGCTGTCTCTGAGAAAGGGTGAACTGCAGGGCATGAGCGTTGCCAGCAGCGGTTACACAAGACTGGAGTTCTGTATTCCTTCCCGTGGGCTGATCGGTTACCGTGGCGAATTTATGACCGATACAAAGGGTAATGGTATCATGAATACCATGTTTGACGGTTATGCACCTTATAAAGGAGATATCCAGTACCGCAAGCAGGGTTCTCTGATCGCATTCGAGGATGGCGAGTCCGTAACTTACGGTCTGTTCAGTGCTCAAGAGCGTGGTACCCTGTTCATCGGACCTGGTGAAAAAGTTTACTCCGGTATGGTCATCGGACAGAACGGTAAGGCAGAGGACATCGAGCTGAATGTCTGCAAGAGCAAACATCTGACCAACACCCGTGCTTCCGGATCTGACGATGCTCTGAAACTGACACCGCCTAAGATCTTAAGCCTGGAAGAAGCCCTGGACTTCATCGATACCGATGAACTTCTGGAAGTAACACCGAACCATCTGCGTATCCGTAAGAAAATTCTGGATCCGAAGCTGAGAAAGAGAGCTTCCTTTAAAAAATAAAAAATTACCTTTGGTTTCCCGGCAGGTGTAAGGAATGGAAATGTCAGGTGTTTTTAAATACTGTTTACAAATGAACAGTATTGCATGTGCAAATGAACGAATTCCCCGAAGGGCACGTAAAAGTGCCTTCCCTGGAATTGTTCATTTTGCACATTGCTGTACGTTTTTGAACGGCCATAGTTTTTAAAAACACTTCATATCATATTTTACACGCTGGCAGGAAACAGCCTTTTGCCACGCTGGTGCACGCAGAAAGTTTTTAGAATCAAAACGTTCCGCATCAAGATAGTAAAAAAGCAGAGGCACAGTGATGGAAATTTACTACCGTTACAGTGTCTCTGTTTTTTCGTGTTCTGCCTTTTGGCCTGAAGGACTGTTCCGCTTAAGCGACCCCCGGCAAGCCAGGAGCTTTTAGTAATGTGCAGACGAGGCGCATTGTAAAACATGGTGCGTAAAATAATACAGCCATGATGAATTCGAAAACAAATCGCTCTGACGGTAGCAAGGCTTCCGTCGTGAGGTTTGCGATGCTGCCGCCCCAAGGAGCCGCTGTCTGAGCCTCGAAGAGGCGAGTTTAGGCGAAGGGCGGCTAACCGGCGAGCGAACCGAACAGGAAACGCAGCGTGTCAGGATATTGTTTTCGAATCATCATGGCGTTATATATTTTATAAAATCATTTCTATGGCGTTCATTTGCACATTTACACAAACCTCCGCCACAACTTTTTATTGTTCTTTCTTTGGCATCTCTTTTTTATACTACTGAACCGAAGTTTCCACATCATTTATAACAAGCGTCCCCACCTGACTCCAGTCCACCATGCGGTTAAACACGATCTTGATGGTATCTCCGTTTTCCATTTCGCCGCAGACATAGTTTGTGTTGTCCACATTTTCATCCAGAACGGTGTATTCGCTTCCGTCTTTGTATTTCAGCACCAGTTTTTTCAGGTAATATGGATCTACAAAGGTCTGTCCGTCTTCTTTCTGGATCTCATCGTCCAGTCCAAATCCATTTGCCAGATTCAGGGAAAGTGAAATTGCTGAATAAGCAAACTGTTCTTTGTTGTTTTCTGGATTCACTGCACTGGTCAGCGGCATTTTTCCGATTCCAAGTGCAATGTCTTCTTTCTGCGTAGCCATATCATTATCTTTCAGTTCTGAAACTGGTTTTCCATACTGCTCCAGATGAAATTTCAGATCAGTATTCTTAGCAGAGCAGACATAGCTGGAATAAAGATAATAACAGGTGTCGCTGCTCTTTTTGCTGTCGATCGTCATTTTGTCTGCTACAAGGCTCTCATCTGCACCTTCCAGATAGAAATAGAAGTCACGATCCTGTGTAAAATAAGCACCTTTTGCCTCATTTGTTCCTTCATCTGCATGAATGGCTTTGATTCCGTTTGGATTTTCCAGTTTCAGAGACAGAACACCTGCATTTCCATCCGAAATATTATTGATGATCGTCAGGGTGTAATCTCCGATTTTTCTTGTGATATTTAAATCTTCTACGTAAGGCTCCACCAGTTTTTCTGCCTGTGCCTCATCGACTGCCACATATTCTCTTGACGGCATCGTCACAGTCGTGCCGCCTTTTCCATTATCTACGACCGTATCATAAGCTTCTTTTGTCGTACGGCTCTGCTGTCCGAACACATTGCCAAGCAGATCGGTATGTGCACTGATATACGCAGCTCCTGCGGTTGTGCCAGAGATCAGAATCACGGCAAGTGCCACAGCGGCTGCCATACTGGTATGCTTTCTGCCCCGCTTTTTTGATGTTTTTGTATCTCTTCTGATCTGTGCATAAGTTTCCTGCATCCGCTTTTCTGTTTCTTTTGATATCGTAACGTCTTTTTTTAATGTATCCTGTAATTCTTTTTCTGTATATAACATATACTCCCGGCCTCCTTATAAGTATTTTCAAAGTATTAACTGACTTTTCAGACTTTCCCTGCCCCTTCTAAGTCTGCTCTTCACCGTGTTCTCACTGAGATCCAGAATCTCTGCGATCTCTCTTGTTCGAAATCCCTGTCCATAATACAGAAGAAATATATGTTTATATTTCTCCGGCAGACAGGAAAGCATCTCATAAAATTCTGCATCGGTCTTTGTCTGCGGCTCTTCGCCCTGCATGGAAAAATCTTTCGTGGCAATGCAGCGTTTCCGTTCTCTTAACACATTGTTGCAGTTGTTGATCAGGATTCTGGTCAGCCACGTCTTAAAATAAGCTGCCTTTTTCAGCTCTCCTAAATGTTCCCACGCAGAAAGTGTCGTCTCCTGCATCACATCTGCCACATCTTCTTCGTTTTTCAGATAAGCTTTTGCGACTTTGTAGAGATCCATCTTGTATTTTTCAATCAGAGCGACAAAGGCATCGGCATCTCCCCTCTGTGCCTGCTTTACCAGAAACATTGCTGTTCCCCCTTTCGTTTTGCATCTTTCACTTATTAGACGAGGCTATGTGCCATTTGGGTGCATATACAGAAAAAGTTTTTTACTCGCTTACGATTTTATAGTATTCTCTGGCGGTGATCAGATACACGATCACATAAAATACGGCAAATGCCAGGAAGGTCAGTACCGCACAGATCACCAGCAGACCTACATCCTGAAGTCCGAAACCGCCAACCAGGATTTCTTTTACCAGATGGAAGGCAAAACAGCTATGGATGCCGGCTGCTGCAAGCGGCAGAAAGAATACCATCAGTACCTGGCTGCGGATGGATGCGTTGATCTCCCCTCGCTCCATACCGATCTTTTTGAGGATTGCAAAGCGTTCTTTGTCTTCATAGCCTTCGGATATCTGTTTGTAATAGATGATCAGGACAGTTGCCATGACAAAGAGCAGTCCCAGGAAGATTCCCAGGAAAAACAGTCCGCCGTACAGGCTGTAGAATTCGGCCCTGCCTTCCGTCCTGGTTTCGATTCCATAGAAAAAGGCGTGCGGTGCATTTTTCTGCTCTCCCAGATAAGCATTCAGACTTTTTTCCAGTTTCTGGATTTTTTCTTCCGAAAGATCCACGTCAAAGCTGTATTCGTATTTCACCTGAGATGCATGGTCTCCGTAAGCTTCTTTGTTGATCTTCCAGATTTCCTGTAACTGTGCGAAATCTTTTACTACGATACGGTATACCGGAGTTACATAAAATTTCAGTCCGCTATCTTCCATCGTGCTGTCAGCAGACAGCTGTCTCACTTTCCAGTGCATATCATTAATGGAAAATGTTTCCTGCTGTATCGGACTGTCCTCAAAAAATACCAGTGCTTCTCTATCTTCAAGTGTCTCGTCCTTTTTTGCTTCCCGGTTATAATCTTCCAGTGTGATTGCCTGCACCATGCACAGATCACTGAAATCTTCGGAACTTCCATTTCTGCTTGATGTGATCTGTACATTTCCATCTTTCTGCAGTGCTGCCGCCTCGATCACGGTCTGGCCTGCTGCATTTTGAGTGGCAATTTTGTTATCTTTCAGGTAGTCTTCTGCGTAAGTACCGATCTCTTTTAACTCTTTTTCAAATGTTTTGCTGTCATCCGGCACTTCTCCCAGACTGAGAGAAAGTTTAAATTCTTTCGGATAACGCAGATACAGAGAATGTTCCTGTCCCACATAAAGGCTGGTCGTAGAAGAGATCAGCAGCAGGACTCCGGTTGACATGATGCAGATCAGAGACAGGCTTGCTGCATTCTGCTTCATGCGGTAGATCATTCCGGAAATTGAAATAAAATGGTTTGTTTTATAATAGTAGCGTTTGTTTCTTTGCAGCATTTTCAGAAATGCAATGCTTCCTGCCGTAAACAGTGCAAAAGTTCCGATGATGACCAGAAGTACTGCCACAAAAAAAGTATTCAACCCTGTCAGAACATTATCTGCCTTCAGTGCAAGGATATAGCCGCCTGCAAGCGTCACTACTCCAAGCAAAGCCAAAATCCATCTGGTTTTCGGCATTTTTTCACCGATCTGACCGCCTTTTAATAATTCTGCCGGTCGTACCATGTAGATCAGGCGGACGCTGTTAAAGAAGATCAGAAGAAAGATCACGGCAAAAAGTCCGACGGTTTCTGCCAGCGTAAAAGCGGAGATTTCCACGCCGATCACAACGTTCATCTTCAGGATTTTCAGAAGTCCCAGAAAAACCAGCTTGGAAAACAGGATTCCGCATGCAATTCCAAGCAGCAGAGAGATCATTGCCGTATAAAGCGTCTCCCACAGCATCACACGGCTGATGTGGCGTTTCTCCATACCTAAAATATAATAAAGACCAAATTCTTTTTTCCTGCGTTTCACAAGGAAACTGTTTGTATAAAATAAAAACAGAACTGCAAAAATCCCGACTACCACCGTTCCGAACATCAGCACGATGCCCATCGTTGCCCCGCCTCGCATTTTATTCAGTACAGAATTTGTGGAAAGGCTGGACATGATATAAAACATCATGATCGTTGCAATGCAGGTCAGAAGATACGGAAAATAGGTCTGTCTGTTTTTTTTCAGATTTGTCAGTGCTATCTTCGCATAAAAGAATCGTTTCATGCCTCTTCCCTCCCTGCTGTGATCAGGGTCAGTGTATCTGAAATCTTCTGCAGCATTTCCCTCTGTCCGGACATTCCGCGGTAGATCTGATGATATACCTCGCCATCTTTGATAAACAAAACCCTGGATGCATGGCTTGCCGCCTGAATGCTGTGCGTTACCATCAAGATGGTCTGTCCTTCCCGGTTGATGGACTCAAACAAATCCATCACACCTGCCGCCGCTCTGGAATCCAGTGCCCCGGTCGGTTCGTCCGCCAGAATGATCTTCGGTTCTGTGATCAGTGCTCTTGCGATTGCTGCACGCTGTTTCTGACCGCCGGACACTTCATACGGATATTTCTCCAGAAGCTTTTCAATGGACAGTCTGCGTGAAAGTTCCATCATTTTCGGTGCCATTTCACTGTAAGTCTTTCCGGATAAGACCAGCGGAAGCATGATGTTGTCTTTCAGCGAAAACGTATCCAACAAGTTGAAATCCTGAAAAACAAATCCAAGATTGTTTCTGCGGTACATGGCAAGCTGCTTCTCCGGAATGCTGCCCATATCCACTCCGGAAAGCAGAACTTCTCCGGCTGTCGGTTTGTCGAGTGTTGCCAGAATGTTCAGAAGCGTCGTTTTTCCTGAGCCGCTCTCTCCCATGATTGCCACAAATTCTCCTTCTTCGACGGAAAAATTCACATCCGAAAGTGCCTGCACCTGCGTGCCGCCGAATCTTGTGGTATATATTTTTTTCAAGTGTGAAACATTTAATAATTCCATTTCCAGTCCTCCTGCCATTTTTTACTGTGTCTTATAATACCCTGCGGATCGCTTTGTATTTGATACTCCACCATCCACATGATCGTTTCAGGTTTTTGTTCCTGACATCCGTTATTGTATAAAAACAGGAACTGCAAATCCATCGAAATGGCTTACAATTCCTTTTTTAACCTTACATCTATGTAAGTTTTCAGTAATCCCGGACTGGATCGACTGCAAGATCCAGATAAATACATGTCCCTTTTCCCGGCTCGGATTTTGCCGAAATACGATGTCCCAGCATTTCCATGGTCTGTCTGCACAGGGCCAGTCCGATGCCGGTGGCACGGTTCTTGATCCTTCCGTTGTACCCGGTATATCCCCATTCAAAGATACGCGGCAGATCTTCCGGACGGATTCCCATGCCGGTATCTTCCACAACCAGCGTTTTTTCTTTTTCCGGATCCAGATAAATGGAAATTTTTCCTTTCCTGGTATATTTCACGGCATTGGTAAGTACCTGCTCCAGCACAAAGACCAGCCATTTTTCATCGGTCAGCACATCTGTCTGCAGATTGCCTAGCTCTAGGGCAAGCTTTGTCCGGCGAAAGAGAACGCCTGTTTTTTTCAGGGCTTTTTTGACAATAATTTCCAGGCTGTAATGGGCAAATACCAGATCTTTGTACCCGCCTTCCAAACGTTGATATTGGAGTGCAAATTCCACATACTGTTCGATCCGGTAGATTTCTCCTTCCATGGCAGCACGATCCGGCTCTTCTTCCTCCAGAAGCAGGCGGAGGGCAGCGATCGGCGTCTTGATCTGATGTGACCACCGTATGTAATAACGATTTGCTTCACTAATCTGACATCTTGCTTCCTGCCTGGCATTTTTCCACTGTCTTCCCAACATCTCTGCAAGATTCTGATATTCTTTTTCAACAGCGTTTTCCGGCTTTCCAAAATGTTCCGTTTCCAGATAAACTTCTGCTTCTTTTTGGATATTTTTCAGTTGTTTATATTTTTTTCTTTGCTGCACTCCATCCAGAATGATCCATCCGCCAAAAATCAGAAGAATAAACACACTGCTGTAAGCCCATGCCTCCAGCGACATTTCATAGAGATAAAACAAGAGCGTCTCCATCAGAAACAATATCAGGGCAGCCATAGCCTTTTTCATCTAACCTGCTCCTCCCTGATCTGATAGCCAATCCCTTTTCGCGTCTTAATAAATTCGCAAAGTCCGATTTCTTCCAGTTTTTTTCGAAGTCTTGTCACATTGACCGTCAGCGTATTGTCATCAATAAAATGTTCTGATTCCCACAGCGAACGCATCAGTTCTTCTCTGGAGACCGGTCTTTTCGGATTTTTCATCAATACCTTTAAAATTCCAAACTCATTGCCGGACAGTTTCAGTTCTCTGTCCTGATAATGCAGAACCGCTTCCGTCAGATCCAGTGTCACATTTCCGACACAGCAGAGTGCTTTTTCCGATACAAATGCATAAGAACGCCGAAGCACTGCCTGTATTTTGGCGACGACCACTTCCATACTGAACGGTTTTGCCAGAAAATCATCCGCTCCCATGTTGATCGCCATAACAAGATTCATATCATCCCCCGCCGATGAGATCACAATGATCGGAGCATCGCTTACTTTTCGTATCTCACTGCACCAGTAATAGCCATTGAAAAACGGAAGTGTCAGATCCATCAGCACCAGATCCGGTTTCCATTTTGCAAAGTTTTCCATCACACGGTCAAAATCCACCGTGTCAAACACTTCATATCCCCATCGCTCCAGCTGTCGTTTCAGAACACGTGTGATCGTTGTGTCATCCTCCACCAGCATGATCCGATAATGATTCTTTTTCTCATCTTCTTGAAAATCCTGCATATACTTTCTTTCCTCTCTTCGAAAAATGCCCATATATTGCTTTATTGCAGCACAATCCCCTCAATTCTCTCTGTTTGGTATTTGCATTTTTGTTGCAAAAGTCACTATTATTTTTTACCGATTGTGGTATACTAACCATGAAGATATCGAATTCTTCTTCGCATCTTCCGGCATTTCAAAGCCAGTATAACATGAATTACAGATCTGCAAAAGAAAGGAATGATTTTTTATGTTGATTTTTACAAGCGAAAACTTTGAAAAAGAAGTACTTCAATCAGATAAACCTGTTCTTGTTGATTTTTTTGCCACCTGGTGCGGCCCGTGCAAGGCTATGCATCCGGTTCTGGAAGAGCTTGACCTAGAAGAAGATTTTAAGGTCGGACAGGTCGATATTGATGAGTACCCGGAACTGGTAAGCAAATATCGTATCATGTCCGTCCCGTTCTTTATTGTATTTAAAAATGGAGAAGTTGCCGGAAAAACGATCGGAGTTCAGTCAAAAGAAGAGCTTCTGGCACTGATCCGCGGCTGATAAATATTACCTTGATTTTGAAAAAGAGGATACTTTTCCGGTATCCTCTTTTATGCAAAAAGTTTTCTCCACAATCTCAAAAATCCGGATCGGATCTGATAATCATCTTCCCGCCAGTCAAACAGACTTTCGTATTCTTCTTCGGTGAGGATGTTTTTCAGTTCCTGTTTTTTCTTATTCGGCACGATGACATTTACACTGTCAGCAAAGCAGTGACCGGGGTAGAGTACACACCACCAGTTTCTGCCTTTTGCTTTCCCGATGCAGACTCGCAGTGCCTCATAAGTTCCTGCCGGAAAGGTGCAGTCCCCATAGGTTTTCATCGGAAAATAGCACTTTTCCAGATTTACACTCACCGGATAAGTATAGCCCTGTTTCTGAATCTCCTGTTCTGCCACAAGACAGATCGTTTCCTGATTTTCTGTGATACGTTTTTTTGTTTCCTTAACATCTTCTGCTCCGTCCAGAATGTCTTTCATATAATCTACCAGCCGGTCTTTGACTTCCAGTTTCAGTTTCTGGTCTTCTTCGCTGTCGCTGTTTGCCAGCACATGAAAACGCAGGATTTCCTTTGCGATCCCCTGTTGGATCTGATCTGCTGTCTCTTTTGTTGTCTGTTTCTCTATTCCATGGATTGTTTTTGTTGTTTTTGTTTTCTTTGCCGTATTTTCGTTTTCTGTTTTCTTTAAAACATTGAGATAGTTTTGCGGCACAAGTTTGCCATCCTCTTCTTTGAGCTTTAAAATTTTATGTTCCCCGCTTCCGTTGTGCAGACGTTACAGAAGGCTTCCCAGTGTGGCAGCTTCTCTTTTATGGTCTGTGCTTTTCTGATAAAATCCGGTTAAATCCTGCGATTCTTCTTTCTGTTTCTCCTGCTGTTCCAGTGCTTTGCCATCTGCTGTGAAAAAATAGATATTTCTCGAAAAAGCCGGGCGTTTTTCCAGTGCCAGCAATACTTCTCCCAGTTTTTCATCATCCTCTGCCAGATCATCTTCCAGCAGGACACAGCGTACCTGTCCATAATCCAGGTATTTGCTGCTTTTATCCTGCTCTGTCTGCAAAGATTTTTCAAACGGGACCGCACTGTCCCGGATCACTAGTGTATCCGGAAATTCCCGCTCCTCCAGCTCTCTTCCGCAGCTGTTAAGACAAAGGAGCACTAAAACACTCAGAATACCCAGGATTGCTTTCCGGGTTCTGTTTCCGTACTTCCGGTCTGTTTTTTTGTCTTCTTTTTGTTTTATCCTCTTTTTCTTCATACTCTTTCCCTTCTTTCTTGCTCAAAACGCTATCTGCAACAAAGAGCAATGGTCCTAGATATTATTTTTTACTTTCTTTATTTGCAGTGTATTTTTCTTATAATTTTCAATAACGCCACCAGCATAGTGATCCCAAGAAATCCCAGGCTCACCAGCTCATACAGCTGTACACTTTTTTCATAAGACGGGCTTACGCACGCCGCCGCACTTGCTGCCGCTGCCATCAGCCACCACTTCCACTTCTTCTTTTTTCCGGGCAGGAGTCGTTCACTGCAAGTCCCAAGAACGGTGAATCCTGATACCAATGCCCCACAGACCATGCCAAGAAAGAACACTGCAAATAAAACATCCCACCGCTGCAAAAAAATCCCCTTAATTTTGGAATTGCTCATCGCAGTAATGACAGAAAATGGCAGGGCACGGATGCCGCCGGCTCCAAAAACAGCCTGTAAAAGAAACAAAAGCAACAGACTTCCGATCAGCATGCTACCTGTTGTTTTCTCGAAAACACTTCTGCTTTGCTGCTCTTTGGTTGCTCTTTGCAGAAATACATCAGACCCCAGACCTGCAAAAACAGACAGCATGGCGATACCTGCGATCCATATGCTACCCGGAGCAGATGGCCGCATCATTTCTCCAAGTGTCCCAAACTGTCCGCCTCGGATCGTAAGCACCGCCAGAACCAGAAGAAGCAGCATTACCGGAAAGGTCAGGATCGGACAGAGCACTTCCAGAAATTTTGCCCGGACTTCCAGTCTGTGATCTGCCGCAAAACTGCAGACGGCTGCCGCCGGCAAAATCAGCATCCATATTTTCTGTTCCGGCAGAAGGAAACACTGTGCCACTTCAGCAAACAGACAAAGTAAAAAAAATACATCTGCCAAACCGTAGATCCCATATACAACGGTCAGGATTGCGATTTCCGCCTGGCCTGTGCCATCCTTTCTGTTTTCTGCTGCTTTGTTCTCCATTCCTTTTTTTCTGTCTGTGGCAGGATACTCCGGCAGTTTTTTACTAAAATCCAGCATGATTTTCAGATAGAGAAAGGTCAGAGCCGCCGTCAGAATCCATGACCAGATGGAAAATCCGCCCTCCGGGATCTGTGCCGGCAAAGGTAGCAGTAAACCAATCTTTGCAGCCTGCTCCAGGATCAGGATTCTTCTGATCTGTCTTTTTGAAATTTTTCCATTTCTGCCAAACATAATCCCTTCCCCTTCTGACATTTTCTATATTTTGCATCCGGATATTTTACAGCCAAAATGCCAGTGACATTCTTGAATTTCTGTATTTCAGGATTTTCTGCGAAACCGGATGCGATTTCCCCATTTTGCAAAGATCGGTCTGCGTTTCCGTTTCCTCGCTGCTGCCAGAAACATGGAATCTTTTTCATCTGCCCTTTCATTGAGATTGCCGCCCACATAAGGATAAAGCCAGGGAATTCCGTAACTTTCCTGCTCTGCCATCAGCATCAGCAGAAGAAAACAGCCAAGCATCACGCCCAGAATCCCAAAGCAGCTTCCCAAAAGCAGGATTCCATATTTCCAGAGCCGGAATACTTCGGAGAGCTCTTCGTTTGGTATGGAAAAGGAGCCAAGAGCCGTCAGAGCTGCCACCGTCACCGTGATCGGACTGACCAGATTGGCACTGACCGCCGCCTGTCCGACGATCAGGCCGCCTACGATGCCGATCGTATTGCCCGCCGGTCCCGGCATGCGAAGCCCGGCTTCCCGCAGAAGTTCAAAGGACAGTTCCATCAGAAGGACTTCCGCTGCCGTCGGAAACGGCACGCCGCTTCTTGCCTCCGCCATGGAGCGAATCAAATTGCCCGGCAGAAGCTGCGGGTGAAACGTTGCCGCCGCCACATAAAGCCCCGGAAGAGCAAGTGCCAGAAAAGCCGCCACGTAACGGATCAGCCGCAGAAAAGTGACGATCCGTTCATTACGGTAGTAATCGTCCGCCGTCTGAAACAGGCTGTTTAACGTTGCCGGAAAGATCAGGGCTTCCGGCGAATTGTCCGTCAGCAGTACCACGCGTCCTTCCAGAATTGCCTGAGCTGCCCTGTCCGGGCGTTCCGTTGTCTGATAAACCGGAAATCGCCCTTCTTTCTTTTTCCTTGTCAGATATTCGATCATTCCGCCATCCTCGATGCCATCCACCTCAAATGCATCCAGCCGCTTTCTCATCTCTTCACAGATCGGCAAATAAACGACACCGTCCAGATACAAAAGTGCCGTTGTAGTGGCAGAATAACGCCCCACCTGTTTTTCTTCCGCTTTCATTTTTGCATTGCGTATTCGTTTTCTTATCAGCGCCGTATTCATCTTTACAGACTCAGAAAATGCTTCTTTGGAGCCTCGCAGACCTTTTTCTGAATCCGTTTTCTGGACACCGCTTCCCGGATAGCCTTTGCTTCCGATCTTGATCGCCCGGTCGTAACCATCCACAAACAGTACTGCATTCCCGGCAAACATGGCCGCCATCGCTTCTTCCATCGTAAAAAGCTCTTTTGTATCAGAAATCCCGAGGCTGTTGTTTTCCAGCGTGCCGTAGATTTCTTTTGTATCCATCGAAAGCAGTCGGTTTAAAAGTTTTCCGATGACCGAATCCTCCAGCATCAGATTGCTGACCGCCACCTCGATGTAAATCAGAAAGGCTTCTGTTTTCTCCTTTTCTCCAATCAGCAAAGGGCGGAAAAGGATGTCGGCACAGTTTTCAATCTGCTTTTGCACCTCATTTTGATTTTCCGAAAGATGTAGTGAAATTCGCATCCGCCTATCCTCCTGACTCATGTTTGACTTCTCTTTTTTCACACAAATTGATGCATATACTATTTTGATGTCCTACAGCAGGCAAGAATGACATTCTGACCTTTCAACCCTGGACATCATATTTGATACCTACGGATTGTTTCGTACTCCGTACTCTCACAATCCTTCCAAAAAAAATAGGAAAGAGTGTTTTCCTGTTCACTCTTTCCTATTATTTACCAGTTTTCTTTTTTTATACCTGTTCTGTGATTCTTCCCGCATCTCGAAGGCTGCTGATGATCGAACGTCTCTGGTTTTCGATATGAATACGGATCGCACTGCCCGCCTCTGCCTTGTCGTGCTTTTTAAGTGCACTGTAAATCGCCTCGTGCTCTTTTAAAAGCAATTTATGTGTGCCTGGCTCTTTGAGATATTCCATGCGGTAACGATACATCTGCTCCCTTAAATTATTCAGGATCTGCAAAAGACGTTTGTTGTTGGTCGCACTGTAAATGATCTCATGGAATGCCATATCGGTTTCCGCACATTTTACCAGGTCATCGGATTCCAGAGCTGCCTGAAAGTTATCTGCTGCTTCTTTTAATGCCAGTATCTGCTCTTCTGTGATATTCTCACAGGCATCGCAGACTGCCAGTTCTTCCAGTGCGGCACGCACTTCCAGTACATCTTCCAGATCTTTGATCGTGATCTCTGCAACTTCCGCACCTTTTCGCGGAATCATCAGCACCAGACCTTCCAGCTCCAGCTTGCGGATTGCCTCTCGCACCGGAGTGCGGCTCACGCCCAGTTTCTGTGCCAGCTGGATCTCCATCAGTCGCTCGCCCGGTTTTAGTTCTCCTTTTAAAATCGCCTGCCGCAAAGTCTGGAACACAACATCCCGAAGTGGAAGGTATTCATTCATCTCCAGTTGAAAATCACCTGTCATTTATTTTCCTCCGTATCTTTCTGATTTTTCCATATCTTTTATCTGGATACCCTGCGAATTGTTTCCTGTGCCCACAATCCAGCCATCTTTACATAGCTGTGGTTACGAACATCTGTCGGATCTTGTCTTCTTCACGCAGAAGTTCAGCCGCCTTTTCTGCCTGCTCACGCTCGTTAAAAATGCCGAATACTGTCGGACCGCTGCCGCTCATCATGGCGTTTACCGCACCGCACTGCATCATTTTATCTTTGATTGTCTGGATGATCGGATAAGCCGGTATGGTAACCGTTTCCAGCACATTTCCCATTTTTTTACAGACTGCTTCCAGGTCTCCATCCTGCAAAGCCAGGATCTGTCCGTCGATATCCGGATGACAGGTAAGCTCGTTGGCTCTCAGGTTGGTGTAAACAAACTTCGTGGACACGTTGATCGGCGGTTTTGCGATCAGAACAAAACATTTCGGCAGAGACGGAAGCGGGGTTAAAATCTCACCGATTCCTTCCGCAAGTGCCGTTCCACGCAGCACACAGAATGGTACATCCGCACCGATCGCCACAGAACGCTCCATCAGCTCCCGTTTGGTCAGCCCAAGCTGAAACATACGGTTCACACCGACCAGAACCGCTGCCGCATCCGAACTTCCGCCACCCATTCCGGCTGCAGTCGGAATGAATTTTCGAAGGTCGATCTCCACACCGGAAGTGACCTGAAATTCATCCATCAGAAGCTTCGCTGCTTTGTAAACCAGATTGTCTTCATTGACCGGCAGAAAACTGACATTGGTCTTCACACGAATCTGCGGTTCTTCCAAAGGACTGAGCCTGATCTGGTCATACATGTTAATGCTCTGCATGATCATGCGGACTTCATGGTAGCCATCTTCCCTTTTTCTTGTGACATCCAGTCCAAGATTGATTTTTGCCATTGCTTTCAGTTTGATTTCTTTCATTTGCACCTCTGTATCTCTCTGAATTACTTTTATTTTCATGATGCCAGATTCAAAGGAATGTTCTGTTTTTCCATAAAATGCGTATCTGAATTTGATTCTTAGCATCATTTTTTGCATTTTGTATACAATTTCCTCTATATTGTATCACTAAAAATACAAAATCGTCAATAGGATGTTTTGCTGTTCTTTTCTCAGGAGGCCGTATGAAGGACCGCTGATTTCACGATCAGCAGTTTCTGTCCTGCCCGGATTTCTTCTGTCAGATGGTTCATGTTTCTGATATGTTCGGATGTGGTGTAATACTTTTTCGCAATGTCCCACAGGGTATCCTCCGGCTGTACCACATAACAGACGATCCCCGGGCGTTCCTGCAGTTTTTTCAGATCCAGCTCTTTCTCTTCGATATCCAGAATACAGTTCTGGTGCATGATCCGAACAGCAAACAGATTCAGGCTCAGGGTTCCTTTGATCTCCACTTCTTCCCCTGACATGGATGCGGAAAGCTGCTCGATCTGCGGATGCAGATGGAAACGGCATTCACTGGTGATGCCTTCTGCTTCCATCAGATGTGAAAACGGGATCATACCGGTCACGAGTGCAAAGGGATGCTCGTCGTCCGCTGTGATATACAGAACGGAAATCTCGATGGCTCCCTCCATTTTGATGCCCTGTTCAGTCTTTGCGATTTCATCCACTTTGACCTCTCCGCGACAATGGCAGATCTGCAGCAGACGTGGACTGTTCTCTGAAATACGGATTCGATCTGAAATTCTGCTCTTTGCATAATTTCGGATCAGCAGGCTTTCATAAGATTCTTCCCCGAAGACCGGCGTCAGCTCTTTTGACGGTGCATAGACATCTTCTAAAATCTGCACGGTATCTTCTTCATAAATGCGGATGTCAAGCTCCAGAACGGCATCGAGCTGCAGGATTCTTTCCTCTCCATCGTAATCCGGCCGCACTTCCAGCGTCCGTTCTGCAAGCGTCACCTCGATATCCGGCACCATCTCCGGCCGACAGCCGGTACAATCAATCTGTCCCTGAAACGGAAGGGCGGATTCAATCCACTGTCTGCTTCCATTTTCATCATCCGCAGCATAAAGTACGAACACGAACAATTCTCCCCGGATATCCAGCACGCCGTCTCCCGGTCTTACATCCCACGACCGAAGCTGCACGCTGTCCCATAAAATCTCACCGATGTTCGGTTTGTTGGAAGATAAGCTGATCTCTTCTTTGATCCGGAAAATGTCTTTTTTCTGTACTGCCATGGAGAGCGGCTCAATCTTCTTTGTACGCACACTGACATCCGGCATCTCTTTCACTTCCACGGCCGCCTGCGTATCATAAAGCTCCTCAACGGATGCTTCAAACGTCACGAGTGCCTGGATACTGATCTTTCTGGAATTGATCAGACTGATCCGAATATCCTCGGTTTTCCATTTCAGACTGACATTATCTCCCGGCTTTGCCCCTTCCAGGTTCAGCTTTTCCGAAAACGGCAGTTTTGCCTGAAGACGGTAAACGGGATGCTGTTCTCCTTCCGCTAGGCAGAGCATCCACACTTCCAGATTTCCGCTTACCAGAATCTGATTTTCCATGATCTTGCTCTCTTCTACCCGGACTTTTGCACGGTGCTGGATGATTCCTGTGACATCTGCTTTACTGTCCGGAACATTCAGATCTTCTTCCAGCGTGATCTGATTCATTGCCTGACTTCTCTGACGGCTCATCCGAATTTTCTTTTTGACGATTTCCATAAAAAACTCCTCTCGCATCATCTCAAATCAATGTATGCGAAAGGAGTTCCCCTTATTACGCTTTATGGTTCAAACGTGACCTCCTGATCCATGTTCTCGATCAACAGGATGATGCATGGATACGATGCCTCTGCTGCCGCCTGCTCTTTCTGTGGCGGGATCAGTGTGGTCGTCACATGCAGCCCGTCGCCCATAAGCTCCACGGCATCGGCACGGATGCTGTATCCGCCGGTCGGCTGCTCGCCGTATCCCCGGATGATGTATCTGCCTTCATCGCCCTCCCAGGTCATTTTGATCTCTTCTTTTTTATGCTCTTCGATGATCTCCTGTAACTTCTGCGGTGCTTTGTCAAAAGCAACCACCTGAAATGCAACGGAAATCCGCTCTTCCTGTGCTCCACCCGAGAGGCATCCGCTCATCCCGGCAAAAAGAAGTATCCAGCATAACAATACGATGACCTTTTTTGCTGTTCTGATCATTTTTTGCCCTTTTCGCTTCCTTGGAACAGTATACGGTCTGTCTTTTTTATTTATGCCTGAACGAAATATTTCCGCTTTGATCTGCCCGGAATATTATTTGCATGCCTCAACTTCGATGGATTCACCGAAAATCTCGATCGCCTTTACCTGACTGATGTCGATCGGCACGCGAAAGTCAAAATCGAGTTCTCTGGAAACTTTCACAGCATCTGCTGCTTCGTCATCACCGGAAAGTTCACAGTCCGCAATCCCCATTTCATAGTATTCTTCGGATAACAGACTGCCGTTTTTCAGGCGGATATGGACGTTGTTAAAATACTTGCCGGAATCTTTCTGCGACTGCGGCAGTGTCATATAAATCGAACATCCCATCGGAGAGAGCACTATGCGATTAATCTTGACGTCATCTTCTCCATCAGAGACGGTCTGATCACAGACCTTCTTATAGGAAATATCCTTTGCCTGATCCATATCCACAGTAAACTTCCAGGTTCCGGAACAGATGGAAACCGGATTCTCCAATATCCCGGAATCTTCCAAAGCGGAATAAGCAGATACTTCATCATCGGTACTTTCTACCTCGTCTTCTGTCCCATCCTCCTGATAGTAACCGAAATCCTCGAAGGTAAATTCATACTGATCGCTGTCAAACCCGGCTTCTGCCGAATAATTCGTCACATAAACAAACTGGTTTGAGGCAAGACTCTTATCGTCCTCCTGATAATAATAAGCGCCACTTGCCATCAGATCCTGCTCTGCATTCACATCGGTATTCAGAAAGCCGTAAGCATGTTCCTCCTGCGGTCCGCCTGCTGTCACAATCTGATCCTGCTGCTTTAACGTCCCCTCCACGATCATGGAAAAACGGTTGCCGCTCTTGATCAGCCCTTTCAGATCCAGACGGATATTATCGTCCTCGTAGACTGTACCTGCGGTTGTCACAGCCATGTCTGTCAGCTGTTCCAGATCCATCACCGCACTGTCTGCGACATGGTATTCTTTTGCATGTTTTTTAAAGAATGCTTTGAAATTCTCCGCTCCCATAAGTGCATAAGCAGCCGCTCCGACCGTACCGAAGGTAAACAGCAGAAAGCTTGCCGCAACTGCCCCATAGCGTACAAAGCGATATTGCCACCGGCGTTTCTGTTTTTTAACCAGCCCGTCCATTTTCCGGTAAAAATCATCGGACAGCTGAATATCCTGTAACTCTTCTTCTGAAGGCAGAGCATCCATCTCCTCTTTATGGTAGCTGCAAACTGCTTCTTTTAATAATTTCTCAAATTTCCTGTCGCTCTCTTTCATATTGCAGCACCTCCTTCATTTTCTTTTTGGCACGATACAGGCGAATCTCCACGTTCTTTTTGCTGATATCCAGAATCTTTGCAATCTCGCCGTTGCTGTATTCATGAAAATAGCGAAGCTCCAGCACCAGACGAAGCTTCTCCGGCAGAATCTTCATTGCCTCTAAAAGCTCCTTTTCTCCCTCTTCCTGTATCACATTTTCCAGCGGCTGATCCTTCTCGCCATGGAGTGCATAATCCACTTTCTCCAAATCGGACTGGAGACCACTTTTGGATACACGCAGCATATCCAGACATTTGTTTTTTACAATGATCACACACAAGCTTGTCATCTCCTGCGATGTCAGATGCCGATAAGTGTCATATTTCTCTGCGAGTTTTACAAATGCACCGTGAACGGCATCCTCCGCTTCTTCTTTGTTTTTCAGAATTTTCAGAGCTACATAATACATGGTGCGGTAATTCTTCTCATAAATCTGCCCAAACTCCAGTTTTGTGTTTTCGTCACCAAGCCCGCTTATCAGTAGTAACATTTTTTCTCCCCTTGCAGCCACGCTGCTTCTTATTATTCAAGAGTGCCTCTGGCATTCTTACTGCGAGGTGCACGTCATGCATCGCATGAGATATTCTTCTGTGCACCTCTGCAATCCGCCGGAGGCTATATCAGATGGGAGATGGATTCCCGTTACTGATACAAGCTTGCTACCCGCCGCCGACAGAAACGGGAGTCATCTTTCATCTGATATAACGATCCCTGTTCTTATTTTGCTACAAAATTTGTTCTATAAAGTGTAAAACTTTCGCTGTGTCAAACTTTTGTTCTCCAAAACTTGCTGCCGGCATCATGCCAAGCAGTGAATTTGTCACAAAGCATCCGTTAAACTTACTGATATCCTCCGGATACAGTTCTTTTTCTTCCAGAAGTACTCCCCTTCTTCCGGCTTCTTTTATAACATATCTCCGCATCACTCCCGGCAGCATCCCGCTGCTGACGGGCGGTGTGACCAGTTTATCATCCTGAATAAAAAAGATGTTTGTCGTACAGCCCTCGCTGATCTGCCCTTTCTGATTGAGAAAAATCTTTTCATCCAGCCCGCTTTTTTTTGCATTTCGCTTTTCCATAATGTTGTCTGCAATCCCAAGCGTCTTATGGTATGTGAGCGGTGAAGTCTCATTTCGTCTGATTTCGGAAAATCCAAGCCGAAATCCTTTCTGATACTGTTCTTCTGAGTAAGTGTTTTTTCTCAGTCCAAACAACTTATTCTGTGCCGTCACTGTGATCTTGAGTGCTCCGTGCTGCTTTTCTTCCGACTGTGGACAGGCATTCAGATAAGCAAGCACTTCCTGCTCCTCTACGCTCTGGTCAATTCCGAAAAATGCAAGGCTGTCACGCAGCCGCTCCAGATGCCAGGCAAGCAGCTGCGGTATGCCTTCTTCCACAGCGATCGTCTCAAAGGCTCCGATGCCAAAGTAAAACCCGTCATCCGCCAGAACCGTTGATCCGCTGCTTTTCTTTTCTTCTGTTTTATTCTGCATTTCCTGCCCCTTTCAGATACGCTCCAGAAAAGCTTCGAGGTCTTCGACCGTATCCACGATCCATTTTGCACCGCACGTTTCCAGTTCTTCCCTGCTGCCGTATCCATAGAGTACACCGACACAGGAAATCCCGAATTTGCCGGAGCCGAGGACATCGTGTTTGCGATCCCCGATCATCAGCACTTCCTGCATATCCGTGATCTGATTGTCCGAAAGTGCCGACTGTATCACATCTTCTTTGTGGATTTTGCTTCCATCCATGGAGCTTCCCTGAATATCATCAAAATACTCTGCCAGTTCAAAATGCTTAAGTATCTGTTTTGCGTAAATCTGCGGCTTGGAGGTCGCCAGAATCACTTTTTTGCCCTGTTCTCTGCATTTTTTCAGCAAATGCGTGATTCCCGGATAAACTTTATTTTCGAAAATACCTTTCACGGCATAATATTCACGGTAAAGACGCACTCCTTCCTCTGCTTTTTTTTCATCAAACCCGTAAAATTCTTTAAAAGAATCTACAAGAGGAGGACCCACGAAACGGTAAAGATTGCTCTTTTCTTCGGAAATCCCCAGATTTCCAAGTGCATAGGAAACGGAATTCGTGATCCCGTCTGCGGAGTCCGTGATCGTTCCGTCCAGGTCAAACAACAGATATTTTATCACTTTCTTTTCTCCCTTCCAACGCCTGCAGAACAGCTTTTGCTTTCTGAAGCGTCTCTTCGTATTCAAACTCTGTCTCCGATTCGCAGGTGATGCCGCCTCCGACTCCGAGATAGTACTTTCCGTTTTTATGTACTGCTGTGCGGATCACAATATTGAAATCGCAGTCACCGTCGAGCGTCAGATAACCGATCGAGCCGGTATAAAGATTGCGTCGGCTGTGCTCCAGTTCTTCAATGATCTCCATCGCACGCAGTTTCGGTGCCCCGGTGATGGATCCGCCCGGAAAGGCTGCTTCCAGAAGATCCACAACATTTTTATCTTCCGCAAGTCTTCCTTGAACTTCCGATACCAGATGAAAGACCGTCGCATACGTCTCGATGCTGTACATTTCCGTCACTTTGACGCTGCCCGGCATACAGACACGGTTCAGATCATTTCGCTCCAGATCAACGATCATAAGAAGTTCGCTCTTATCCTTATCGGACTCTTCCAGTTCTTTTCTCATCGCTGCATCTTCTTCTCTGGTGGCTCCGCGTTTTCTGGTACCTTTGATCGGTCTGGTCGCCACAACACCGTCACGCATCTGCAAGAAACGCTCCGGAGACGCACTGACGATCTGCAGATCCCCATAATTTAAATAGCCGCCAAACGGAGAAGGATTGTCTCTGCGAAGTGAGCAGAAAACATCGTAAGGTGTACGAGTACTTTCCACAGTAAGATGCTGCGTCATATTTGCAATATAGATATCACCCTCGACGATATAGTCGATCATATCCTGCACCGCCTGCTTATAGTCTTCTTTTGTGAAATTTGGCGTGACTCTGATCTTACTGTGATCATCCTTTGTTCCCGGAATCTGACCGTTTTTCCACAGAGTATACGTTTCTGCGACTGTGTTTTCCACATCGTCAAGCAGCGTATCCACCTCTTTGGTCTGACCGTTTGCCACAAGATAAAAACGTTTTTCCTGATGATCCTCAATGATAAAATTATCATAAAAACAGAGGATCAAATCCGGCATATCCACCTCTTTTGGATGTCTGGCCGCTACGTTTTCTTTCTCTCTTCCGTAATCATATGAAATATAGCCCATCGCACCGGAAACGATCGGCAGGTCACTCTCATTGCTGTCCGGATGTTCCTTCAAATAAGTGCGAAGATAATTCTCAAAAGTCATTTTCTGCTTTTCGTCATTCACACAAAAGCTATCTCCGTCCTGTACCAGCTTCTGATATGGCAGACGCCCGATGATGGAGTAGCGTCCCAGCCTATTTTCCAGAGAAGAATCAAAAAAAACGATGTCCTTTTCCTCTTTCCATCTGGAAAATAAAACATGGATCGGCGGATATTCTCTGATTTCCCTTATCTTATGCATAACACACCTCCGTCCTTTCCTGCTGCCACTGCTGACAGATGCAGTGGAAATTCTCCAGAAGTTCGTGACCGTACTGTGTCAGCACCGCCTCCGGATGAAACTGCACGCCGTAGATCGGATACGTGCGGTGAGAAATCGCCATCACAGCCTGATCTTCTGTCCTTGCATCCACCTGGTACTCCTGCGGCAGCGTCGCCTCATCGATCACCAGCGAATGATATCTTGTCACCAGGAAATCCTGCGGCAGTCCCCGAAAAAGCCCCTCCCCTGAGTGTGTCAGAAGGCTCAATTTGCCGTGCATCGGGCGTGTCCCCTTTTTCACAGTCGCACCTGCCACGTAGCCGATCGTCTGATGACCGAGACAGACGCCAAGGATCGGGATCTCACCTGCAAACTTTCGGATCACCTCTGCTGAAATGCCTGCATCTTTCGGTGTTTTCGGTCCCGGGGAGATGATGATCCCCTCCGGTTTCATCTGACGGATCTGACCAATCGTAATGCCGTCATTTTCCACAACAAGAATCTCATGTCCAGCCTCCTCAAAATAGGCTCTGAGATTGTACACAAAAGAATCATAATTATCAATCATTAAGTACATAGACCTTACCTGCTTTCCGCGCAGTCGTTATCCCCGCCGAAAAGGAGAGGTCCGTAACTCGCTGTTAATTTTTATTTTCTATATTTCTGATGTCCGTCCAGTATATCATATCTCCCCCTAAAAGAAAAGAATCCTTTGTGCATTTTCACAAATTCTACCTTGCACTTCTCTATACCATACGGTATACTGGATACATAGGTCTGAAAGCACAGACACTGTTCCTGCTTGCAGGATAAAGTGGCTGTATTGGCAGACCGTGAAAACATGAGGAAGTAACGATTTACGCAGTAAATCCGTGGATTCCGAATGTTTGCAGGATTGTGAAAGCTGCATGGCATCTTTTTATAAAAAACTATTATATCTTAAAGAGAGGGCATACCAATGAATACACTGCACACAAGACTTTCGGGTGTACTTGTTCACCCGACTTCCTCCCCTTCCCCATATGGTATCGGAGATCTCGGCCAGGGGGCTTATGACTTTATCGACTTTCTGAAAGCTTCTGGTCAGAGTTTATGGCAGGTTCTGCCGCTTGGACCGACCGGTTTCGGCGATTCTCCTTATCAGAGCTTTTCTGCCTTTGCCGGACAGTCTCTGCTGATCAGCCCGGATGACCTGGTTGATCTGGAACTGATCACAAAGGACGATCTCTATCCGATCCCGGAGTTTGATGCAGCGAAAGTCGATTACGGTGCTGTACTGAACTACAAGAACGGTCTGTTTAAAAAGGCTTTCCAGACCTTCCATCACACACCGAACAAATTCCTGCTGGAAGAGTTCGATGATTTCTGTCTGGAAAACAAAAAATGGCTGAGCGATTATGCCGTATTTATGGCATGTAAAGATGCTCATGAGGGAAAATCCTGGCAGGAATGGGATGACGAGATGACCACTCCGACCGCAAAGGTGCGTCTTGCTTTTGAGACAGAATACAAAGAACAGATCAAATACTATAAATTCATCCAGTTCCTGTTCTTCCGTGAATGGATGAAACTGAAAAAATATGCAAATGAAGCTGACATCGAGATCATCGGCGATATTCCGTTTTTCGTATCTTTCGACAGTGCCGATGTCTGGGCAAATAAAGAGCTCTATCAGCTCGATACGAAAGGTCATCCGCTTCAGGTTGCCGGAGTTCCGCCAGACTATTTCAGTGCAACCGGACAGCTCTGGGGCAATCCGCTCTACGACTGGAAACACCATGAAGCTGACGGCTATTCCTGGTGGATCGACCGTATCAAAATGCAGATGAAGCTGACTGACTACCTGCGTATCGACCATTTCCGCGGCTTCGAAGCTTACTGGTCCGTACCGGCTGATGAAGAGACTGCTGTAAATGGTAAATGGAAAAAAGGCCCGGGCAAAAAACTGTTCGAGGCTATCCAGAAAGAGCTCGGCGAGGATCTTCCGATCTGGGCAGAAGATCTTGGTGTGATCACTCCGGAAGTGGAAGAACTGCGTGATGAGTTTGCTTTCCCTGGTATGAAGATCCTTCAGTTTGCTTTTGAGGGACTGGATGAGAGTGATTATCATCCGCACAATCTTACAACAACCAACTGCATCTGCTACACCGGAACACATGACAATGACACGACAACCGGCTGGTATCAGAATCTTCCAGAACCGCAGAAAGACAAAATCCGCCGCTACTGCAACTGCGACGGCGGCATCATCAGTCTGGATTTCATCCGGATGTGCATGGGCAGCATAGCAAAATATGCGATTTTCCCGATCCAGGATCTGTTTATGCAGGATTCTTCCTGCCGCATGAACACACCGGGTTCTGCTTTCGCAAACTGGGCTTATCGCTATGAAGCATCCGCTCTTACGCAGGATCGTGTGAACTGGCTGAAGAGTACTACTGAATTATTCGGTCGCGGAAGGAGCAAAAGTTTATGATCCGTTCTCTGCTCATTGTAATTCTGATCGTTGCCTTTCTGATCCTGTCCATCCCGATTCTGATCGTTGAGTGGGTCATCGGAAAGTTCAACCCTTACGCCCGTGATATTTCTTCACTGCGTATTGTTCAGTTTATGTTTAAACTGATCTTATTTGTTGCCGGTACGAAAGTAACTGTGATCGGCGAAGATCGTATTCCAAAAGATACACCTGTTCTGTACGTTGGCAACCACAGAAGCTATTTTGACGTGGTTCTGACTTACGCAAGATGCCCGGGACTGACCGGTTACGTTGCAAAAGACAGTATGAAAAAAATCCCGCTTCTTTCCAGCTGGATGAAACGGCTGCATTGTTTATTCCTGAACAGATCTGATATCAAAGAAGGGCTGAAGACGATCTTACAAGGAATCGATCAGATGAAAAATGGTGTTTCCATGTGTATCTTCCCGGAAGGCACACGCAACGAAGCATCGGATGATACACTGCTTCTTCCATTTAAAGAAGGAAGTCTGAAAATGGCAGAAAAGACCGGATATCCGATCATTCCAATGTCAATCAACAATACGAGAAATATTTTCGAAGCCCATAGACCGTTTATCCGTTCTGCACATGTGGTTCTGGAATACGGCGAGCCGATCTATCCGAAGGATCTGCCAAAGGAACAGAAAAAATTCCTCGGTGCCCACTGTCAGGAGATCATTCAGAATACCATATCCAAAAATCAGTCACTGGTATAAAAATATGATGAAAAAAGTTTCTCAGATTTCTTTTTACACCGGGAGCAGAGAAGAACTGCTCCCGGGATTTACTTCAAAATTCCCTTATATTTCTTCCTGTTCCGATATCACAAAACATCCGGGACACTTCTGCCCATGGCACTGGCATCCGGCCATGGAGCTTTTTTATCTTAAACAGGGATCTCTTGAATACAACACACCTGGCAGCAGAATCCTTTTGGCGGAGGGCTGTGGCGGTCTGATCAATTCCAATGTCCCGCACATGACAAGACCAGGTCCGGATTTTGCTTCCTCGACACAGTTGCTGCATCTTTTCGACCCTTCTTTTATTTCCGGCGTCCATGGCAGCCTGATCGATGAGAAATATGTCACACCGCTGACCACCGCATCCCAGATCGAGATCATCCCTCTTTATCCGGATCATCCGGAACATAAACAAGTGCTCTCTGCTATCCGCGATTCCTTTTTGATTTCAGAAAACACCCCTGGCTACGAACTAAAACTGCGTTCTGCCCTCTCAGATATCTGGTTTCAGATTTTTGAACTTGCACTGCCGCTGATGCAGACCAAAGACCGGTTTGACAAACGAAACAAACGCCTGAGACTGATGATGGTCTACATTCATGAACATTACGCCGAAAAGATTTCCGTAAAAGATATTGCCGGTACCGCTTTTGCCAGTGAACGCGAATGTTTCCGACTCTTTCACGACTGTCTGCATATGAGCCCTGCCGAATATATCAAAAACTACCGTCTTCAGGCAGCCTGCGATATGCTCGCAAATACAAGAGAACATATCACTTTTATCAGCCAGAGCTGCGGCTTTGGAAGCAGCAGTTATATGGGGAAAATTTTCCGTGAATCGATGGGATGTACACCGAACGAATACCGCACAAAGCTGCGTGGCTGATATAAAATGATAGTCAGGCGGATATTCGCAATCCGCTTTGCTATTTGGTTAAAATGCTGCATTTCATGCATCATCGGCAGCATATCTTCGATTCCGCACATAAGATTGGCAGTATTCTGCTATAAAAAGGCAGAAATAAGATATTTTTTTGCCTTTTTATGCACTATAATCATAATCGAAATGAATCATATCCCTCAAAATCCTGGTCGCACACACGATTGCTTACCACTTTGCAGAAGTGGCGGCCTTCTCCGACTGAATGATTCATTGCAGCTGGAAATGCCCACATACATTTACCTTGCTGTATTCATTTCATCACACTACTTTCGGATCAGGGCGTGATTCGGCCATCATGCCCGAGTTCCCTTTTCGTTTTTTCGATAAATTTGAGAGGAGATTCTATGAGTGCAATTAAAATTGTTTTTTTTGACATTGACGGAACTTTAATTGATATGAATAAGAAACGTATTTCTGAAAAAATGCTGGAGACACTCCGCAGGCTGAAAGAAAACGGCACGATTATTTGCATTGCGACCGGCAGAAGTCCGATAGCACTTCCGCATTTTGAAGGTGTTGAATTTGATGCTTTTCTGACTTTTAACGGTTCTTACTGTTTCACAGAAGATGCGGATATCTTTTCCAATCCAATCCCGACTGAAGATGTACATATGATCATCCAAAACGCCACGGCTCTTGGTCGTCCTCTGACGGTTGCCACAAAAAACAGACTGGCATCAAACGGCAAGGATGAGGATCTGATCGAATATTATTCTTTTGCCAAACAGGAGATTGATGTGGCTGATGATTTTGAGCAGGTTGCTAATGAAAAAGTCTATCAACTGATGGCCGGAAGCTCACTTGCAGAACATCCGGCACTGATGAAGGATGTTTCCCATGCACGTATCACCTTCTGGTGGAACCGTGCCGTTGACATTATCCCGACAGACGGCGGAAAAGGCCGCGGCATCGAAAAAATGTTAGAATATTATCACTTCGATAAATCGCAGGCAATGGCGTTCGGAGACGGAAACAATGACATCGAAATGTTGAAGAGTGTCGGCCACGGCGTTGCCATGGCAAATGCTTCTGATGAATTAAAAGCGATTGCCGACGATGTGTGCGGTGATGTGGCAGAGGATGGTATTTACTACTACTGTCTGGAACATGGTATGATCTGAACTCTGCACACCGCCTGCAAAGGTTGAAGTCCCTCACATCTGAAGTATAACAAAAAGCTCCGGCAGGAATACAGTTACATTCCGCCGGAGCCTTTTTGTACACCTCCAGAATCCGCCAGAGGTTGTTATATCCGAGACGAATCATCTTACAGCTGACATAATTTTTCCACTACTTTTTCAAAATGCATGAAATGCGATGCCTTTACCAGCACGGTATCCCCGCTCTGGATCAGAGACGGCAGACAGGTCAGCAGTGCCTCCATCGTCGGAACCTGCAGCACTTCGCCACAGCCGCCGTTTGCCATGGCTGCTTCTGCCATATGGCTGCTGATCTTTCCGGTGCAGATCAGAAGGTCGATCTTGTTCTTTGCCGCATGGTCTCCGACTTCTGCATGCATCTGTTCTTCGTTTTCTCCAAGTTCTCCCATGTCACCAAGGATCGCCACTTTACGGCCTTTTGCATCTCGCAGCACGTCCAGAGATGCTTTCATGGAAACCGGATTTGCATTGTAGCAGTCATCGATGATCTGGATATCTCCATGGTTAATGATATGGAATCTTCCGCCAACCGGCTCCAGTGCCTCGATGCCGGTCTTGATCTCTTCCATCGTAAGTCCAAGCTGTCTTCCAACAGCCGTCGCTGCCAGTGCATTGAGTACCATGTGCCATCCCGGGATCGGAACGGTAACTTGGATGCTCTCTCCGTCTGCATGGATCGTGCAGGCAATACCGGAAAGCCCCAGGCTCTCGATCTCATCGGCATAGACCGGCTTCTGTCCTTCCACACCGAAAAATATCGGTTTGATGCCTTTTACTTCCTCGATCGTATCCAGCTTGTCATCGTCCCCATTTAAAATGATGCAGCCGTCTTCTTTCAGGAAATCAAAGATTTCCGTCTTTGCTCTTAAAATACCGTCGCGGTCTTTTAAAAACTCCAGATGACACTGTCCGATATTGGTGATCACGCAGATATCCGGTCTGGCTACTTTGGCAAGACGATGCATCTCTCCAAAATGGCTGATGCCCATCTCAAGGACTGCGATCTGATGTTCATCTCGCAGACGGAAAACGGTAAGCGGCAGCCCCAGCTCATTATTGAAATTGCCAAGGGTCTTCAGCACATTGTATTTCTGAGCTAAAACCGATGCGATCACTTCTTTTGTGCTGGTCTTTCCGACACTTCCGGTGATACCGACTACTTTGATATCGAGCTGCTGCCGGTAGTACTCGGCGATCCCTTTGACTGCCTCCAGAGAAGATGCAACCTGAATGTACGGTCCTGCCGGGTTTTCCAGCTCTTTTTCACTTAAAACAGCCAGTGCACCTTTCTCAAAAACAGATGGGATAAAGTCGTGTCCGTCTACACGCTCTCCCGGAATTGCCACAAACAGGCAGCCCTTTGCTGCCTGCCTGCTGTCTGTGGTAATACTCTCTACAATACTCTGTTTCATCTCTTCGCTTCCGTGGTAAACACCTCCGCAAGCCTGAGCTATTTTTTCAAGGGACATATTTTTCATGTTAAAAATACCTCTCTGTTCTTTTATTTTGCTGATACAGCGATCAGTTTCTCGCAGAGGTCTGCAAAATCCATGCCAAGTGCCTGTGCTTCCTGCGGCAGAAGGCTGGTCGGTGTCATGCCCGGAAGTGTATTGGCTTCCAGACAGTACATTTTGCCGTCCTTGGACATCATAAAGTCCAGTCTTCCGTAATTGTCAAGCTGCAGTGCCTTAAACCCTTTCACCGCATATGCCTGCATCTGCTCTGTCTGTTCTTTCGTCAAAACGGCCGGACAGGTCTCAACGGTGCTTCCGGCTTTGTATTTGTTCGTGTAATCATAAAAGCCTTCAATCGGTGCGATCTCAATGATCGGATAAGCTATTCCGTCCACGACACCGACTGAAAATTCACGACCTTTGATATATTCTTCCACAACGATCACATCTTCATAAGAAAATGCATCTGCAACTGCTGCTTCGTATTCTTCCTGTGTTTTCGGAATCGTAACGCCGACGCTGGAACCTCCGCAACACGGTTTCACAACACACGGAAGTGTCATGCCATGTGCCTCAAGCGAAATATCCTCGCCTTTTTTCAGGATAAATCCTGCCGGTGTCGGAACTTCATTCTGCCAGAAAAGCTGTTTGGAAAGTCCCTTATCCATGGCAATCGCACTTCCCAGATAACCACTTCCCGTATAACGGATACCAAGCAGGTCAAAAGCTGCCTGTACTTTTCCGTTCTCACCGTTTTCGCCGTGCAGTGCCAGGAACACAACATCTGCTGCCTGACACAGTGCGATCACATTGGTGCCAAAGAATGCTTTTCCTTCCTGAATGCTCTTCTCTACCTGACCGTCAAAACTTCTCGCATAAGCGGCTGCGGCATCGACATCGTACTCATCGGTAAATGCCTGCATCGGATCTGCATCTTCTCTTCCGAAATAGACATCCACCAGGATAGCCTGATGACCTCTGCTTCGAAGTGCCTTGCATACCTGTGTACCGGATACGATCGATATCTCACGCTCGGTACTGATACCTCCTGCTAAAACAACAATTTTCATAATTTTCCTCCTCATGCCGCAGTTCTGCGGTCTTTTTCTTTCTATATAGCTCATCACTGCCCATCTATGGCTGTATACGACGTCGGATCACTCAGGGTATCGGTTGTGGTGCCTGTCGTTGTATCAGCCGCACTGCTCTCCGGGGTGACTTCTACTCCCTGCTCGTTGATCACACGGGTCTCAGCCGGCTGTGAGATTGCCACAGAGCCGGTGCCCTGATTGATCGAAGACTTATAAACAACGATCGGTGTTCCGATCTCGATATTGTCAAAAATAATACCTGCCTGATCCCACGGTGTATTGACACATCCATGCGAACCATTTCCCTGATAAAGCGTTCCGCCAAAGCTTGCACGCCATTTTGCATCGTGGATACCGACACCGCCGTTGAACGGCATCCAGTAATCAACCGGTGTATTGTAGCTCTTGCCGGTCAGGTTGTCGGCTCCCCGAAGGATCGCCTTTGCTTCCTTGTCAAACAGGCAATAAAGCCCTAGCGGAGTCTCGTAACCGTCTTTTGTCGCATCGCCGGTAACGACCGGAGTATCAACCAGACACTGTCCGTCTTTGTAGAACCACATACGCTGGTTGGTGATATCAATCTCCACATAGGTATCGCCGATATCGTTTTCTTCCCCTCTTGCCATGGCACTTTCCAGCCACTGTGGCTGTCTTGTCGCAGATTCGCCTGATTTAAGTGTCTCATCCAGCCATGCCGCCTCGGTCTCCTCATCCATCTTCCAGCCGTAATTCATGCTGGTTACGGTCACGGTCTCTCCAAGTGAGGTATGGAATGTCTCATCGGTACCGAATGTATCGTACTTGTCTGCCAGCTGTCCGATCCAATCTGCGATATGATTCCAGTCAAAAGAAACATTTCCGCTGGAATCTACTGTCATCCAGTCTTTGAATGTCTGGTAATCCAGCACATCGGAAGCATCTCCGATCTCATATGTAACCGTCATATCCCAGTATTTCTGCAAAGATGCCAGTTTCTTTTTCAGTTTTTTATTGTCACTGGTCTTCTTTGGTTTCAGATAGCAGTCGCTCTCTTCCAGATTTACTTCGGTCTTGCCGTCCGTCACTGCCTGACAGAGCAGCTCATAGACTTTATCTTCATCCAGCTGATTGCCTTCCACTTCCTCCACAATCTCAAATCCGGAAGACGTTTCATCAATATAGGCATCTTTCGGTTCGGTAACTTTATCGCTGTCAAAAGCATCCAGTTTTTCCATCGCTTCTTTGAGCTTTGCCTTATTGTAAACCGTCGGAGTCGTCATCGTATACTCCTGCGGATGGAAGTATGCATTGATCCATAAAAAAGAGTTCTGTGAATATTTCAGCTGCTGTGCCGCACCGTCTGATACATACTCAAACTGAATATCCGCACCGTCGATCTGTTCGGTCTTGTTGTCTTTTTCATGCACCCGCAGTACATAATCCTGCACCTGGTTTGCAACCAGATTTTCTACTTCTTTTACGGTCTTGCCGGACACATCAATGCCGTTTACCGTCGTCCCCGGAAAGAAACGGTCCATATAGTAAACGCCAAATCCCAGATAAACAGCAACCATGATCAGGACAACAATGCCGGCCACGATAAGAGGTGTTCTGGAATGTTTCTTTTTCGGCAGTTCCGGTTTTACCGGCTGCTGCTCATATCTTCCTGGTCTTCCCTGGCTTCCTTCTCTCCGGCTTCTTTCTGATCCCGGTGTTCTCTGCGGCTGTTCCAGTCCTTCGGCTCTTCTGTGCCGTTCTTCTCTTGAGCCTTCCCGTCTTGAACCTTCTGTTCTTGAACGGTCTCTTCTTCTTTTTCTTTTTGGTCCATCGTTTAATGTGATTTCCTTCATATACTTTTCCTTTGCCTCTTAAAAATACTGTTATCATCCCCGGTATTTTGCAGCAGAGCAGACATTTGCGTTCCGCTTTCAAAATACATTCCTATTTTAGCACGTATCCAAAAAAAGTAAACACCTACCTGTCAAGAAAAACAGACCGAAATTACAACATTTTAAATGCGATCAGTACAATCCCCAGAATCACAAGTACCACTCCGGTTGCACGATTTAACGTTTCCGGTTTTGCCCTGTTTGCAAAACGTGCCGCAATCCTTGCCCACAGGAACGTGAACAGCACGCACAGCACCAGACAGGTGATATCCGGCATGCCGCCCATCGCAAAATGAGAAACCGCACCGGTAAATGCCGTAAACGCCATGATAAACACGCTCGTTCCGACTGCGGTCTTCAATTCATAGCCAAGCACACTTGTCAGGATCAGAAGCATCATCAGTCCGCCGCCCGCTCCGACAAAGCCGCAGATAAATCCGATCAGCATGCCGCAGATCACAGACTGGATAAAACGCTTCTTTTTTGAGACTGCCTGCATGGCTTCTTTGGTCGTCATAACCGGTTTTACGATAAATTTGACACCAAGCAGCAGTGTCATGACCATCGAAAATCCGCCCATGGTCGTACTCGGGAGCAGACTTGCGATATAGCTGCCCACCAGCGTAAATAAAAGTACCGTGACCATCATCACGATTCCGTTTGCCACATCCAGGTTTTTGTTTTTGCCGTAAGTATAAGCTGAGACCGCACTGGCGAGCACATCGCTGGCAAGTGCGATACCGACTGCCTGATACGGATCCATGCCAAGAAAAGTGATCAGCATCGGACTGATCACAGCTGCCGCACTCATGCCGGCAAACCCGGTTCCGATGCCGGCTCCCATTCCGGCAAAGAAACAGACTAAAATCGTAAAAATCATATTTTGCCCTCTTTTCTTTTTTTGTGTTAAAGCCCATTATAAAACATCTTCTCCACAAAAATCAATACCGCAGGAAACGCTTCTTTCGCTTCCTGCGGTATTTTATCTTTTCTTTCAATATCTTTAACGGCAGTCCAGAAAAAAACAGATCAGACTGATCCGTTTTGCCGTGTCGTTACGGTAACTGTGCTGCCGGTCCATCTCCAGGCAAAACACATCCTCTTTTCCGACCAGGTATGCTTCCTCGCCGCACCGGATCTTTACTTCGCCTTCCAGCACAGAAATGTATGCTCTTGTCTTTTTCCCCTGACTGCTGCCGGTATATTCTGCCCCCGGTTCCATATCAATCCGGTAAATCTTTGCCACACAGTTATTTTCATAAGGAAAACAGTTCCATATTTTATATTCGCCCCTTACTTCCTTTGTCGGCTCCATTTCTTTTATATGCACCAGTCTGGACCCTGGAGACACATCCTCTATCAACTCCTGAAATTCAATGTGAAGTCCGCCGATAATCTTTCCGATCACACCAAGAGAAGGGTTTGCAATCCCTTTTTCGATCTGAGCCAGCATACTTTTGCTCACCCCGGTCTGTTCAGCCATTCCCTCAAGACTCATCCCTTTTTCCCTGCGGATCCGCTTTAAATTAACTGCAACGTTATAATTCAGATCGTCCATAACTGCTCCCTAGTCCTCCGATATACTGATCACACTCAGTTCTTTCCGGTACTTTTTTTTATGTTCTTTTTTCTGGAGGTACATTTCATGATCTGCCTGTTTTATAATATCCCTGACCTGCAGCTCCTCATTTCCACCCTCTACTTCTACGATACCGCAGCTGAAACTCTTCGGATATTCCTTTGTCTGCCCGGATGAAAATTCTTTCTGTATTTTCCTTATTTTCCGCTCTGCCATCTCGTAGGGACAGTTATACAGAATCACGCAGAACTCATCTCCTCCAATCCTTGCAAACACATCTTCTTTTCGGATGTGTTTTTGGATCGTCTCAACAAAAAACGTGATATACCAGTCCCCTTCTGTGTGTCCGTATTGATCATTGATATATTTCAGATGATCCAGATCGCAGTAACAGAAGGTCAGACTGCTCTCTTCTTTCAGCATATCCCCTGCCTTCTCCAGGAAATAGTGACGGTTTCCGATCTGTGTCAGCCCATCTCGGTTCGCTTCCATCCTCAGACGTTCTTCCCGCAGCTTCTCTTTCGTCACATCCCGGATAATATAAAGAAAGGCCTGTTCCCCCTGCCACTGCATATATCCGGTAATGATCCTATAAAAATGATGTCTTGAATCCTCTGCTTCCCATATCCATTCAAAAGAATCTCTGCTCTCTTCCGACCGGTGTTTTTGTGCGAACCGAATACACATCTGGTAAACTTCATTCCGGTCAATACTTCTGTCATTCCTCTTTTTACAGTACAGAATCCTCCTGCCGTCGGCACTGGTCACGAAAATCTCCTCTTCGCTGCGGTCGATCATCTCTACCAGAAGCTGATTGTAAGTTTCTACCATCCCGGCATGTATTTTTTCCCGCTCTGCTTCCTGTTTCAGTTTTAATTCCCGCTCCTTCAGCTGCTGCGTCATCGTATTGAATGCCTCTGAAAATTCCCCGAGATAAGATACTGTCTGAGAATAGTCACCCTTTGCCACCTGTTTTGCCTGCCAGGTCAGATGATTTAGATTTGCATGGATATTTTTTAAATTTTCGCACAAAAAATTCTCCCGCGGAGGCGGTTGCACCGACAGATTTCCTCTCGAAAGGGCTGCTGCGTACTGTTTTGTTTCTGTAAACGTCTTTGCAAAATACTGCAGTCCCCTGCCAAGCTTCCGAAAAGGTTCATCGAGTTGTTCCACATCAAGCGGCTGAATTTTTTTATCATACAGGATGCTTCTGAGGTATTCAAACAATAATTCGCTGTTTTTATCCTCCATGACTATGCTCCTATTTTTCGTCTTCTATATTTGCATGAAATCTGCACACGCGGTCACCGGTTGCCCAGCAGTCTACCTCTACTGCCGTATAGAACTTTCCGGAATACATGCTTAAAATACCGCCGATAAATCCTTCGTCGTAATTGCATACCGTCTCGCCAAGGATCGGAAGTCCGGAACAGTCCGCATCCTCTGACACATTGAGAATGATCTTTCCGCTCTCCTCATCTACCTTTTCGATACGCAGCACACCGATCTTTAATTCCTGCATTTTACTCTGAAGCTCACTTACAAACTGATCCAGCGGCTGATCCAAATTCAGCATTTTCTTTGCAAAATATTCTCCCGCCTTGCGTCCGGCATTGCGGAAAATCTCAATCTGCTTTTCCTTTCCAAACTGTCCGATCAGCTCCTCTTTCAGGGAATATTCCAGCAGACGGTAAACCATCACCGGAAGCTCTTCTCCGAGATTGTCTCTGCTGCCCGCATCATACTGCAGATAATCCTCCAGTGTAAGAGTTTTCCCTCCCGTCATAAAAACATTTTCTTCCATTGTATTCTCCTCTGCCCGTGTCCATTTATTCCTTGACTCATCATTCTATGTATTTCAGTATAACATCTCTTTTTTCTCAGTTCAACCAATTTTCCGATAAAAAGAGCCATAACCAACTTCATTTAAAGTCAGCCATGGCTCTGTTTTCTCAAATTTTTATTTATCTTCCAGAATCTTATCGATACTTACCAGTTTTACGCTCAGTACAAAGATTTCTGTTGCCGTTTTCAGCTCTTCCGGTGTCGGGTAAGACGGTGCAATACGAATATTGGAATCCTGCGGATCTTTTCCATACGGGAATGTTGCACCGGCATCGGTCATAACAACACCCGCTTCTTTTGCTTTGGCTACGATTGCTTTTGCACAGCCAGGCAGTGAATCAAAGGAAATGAAGTATCCTCCGCGCGGTTCAAGCCAGCTTCCGATCTCCAGTCCGCCCAGCTCATTTTTCAGTCCGCTCAATACAGTTTCAAATTTCGGACGCAGGATGTCTGCATGCTTTCTCATATGCAGCACCATGCCGTGGATATCTTTGAAGAATCTTACGTGACGCAGCTGGTTCAGCTTGTCATGACCGATGGTCTGGATGGTCATCTGCTTTTTAATATCTGCAATATTTGCTTTGGAAGTACCGATTGCAGCTACACCGGAACCCGGGAAGCTTACTTTGGATGTAGAGCAGAATTTGTAAACCATGTCCGGATTACCTTCTTTTTTACATTCCATCAGGATCTCAACCAGGTTGTCCTGTTTATCCTCATATAAATGATGGATACCATATGCATTGTCCCAGTAAATACGGAAGTCTTCTGCTGCCGGTTTCAGTCTTGCGAAACGACGTACTGTCTCATCAGAATAGGTGATACCCTGTGGGTTGGAATATTTCGGCACACACCAGATACCTTTGACTGCCGGATCGTTGTTGACATATTCTTCAACCATATCCATATCCGGTCCATCTTCATGCATCGGAATATTGATCATCTCAATACCGAAGTGCTCTGTAATCTTGAAGTGACGGTCATATCCAGGAACCGGGCACAGGAATTTTACTTTATCCAATTTGCACCACGGAGTGCTGCCCATTACACCATGAGTCATGGAACGTGCCACCGTATCGTACATAACGTTCAGACTTGAGTTTCCATAAATAATAATATTGTCCGGAGATACCTCTGTCATATCAGCCAGAAGCTCTTTTGCTTCTTTAATACCATCAAGTACGCCATAGTTTCTGCAGTCAACGCCTTCTTCACATACCAGATCTGCATTGCTGTCCAGTACATCCATCATTCCCATTGACAGATTCAGCTGTGCGGTAGAAGGTTTTCCTCTGGACATATCCAGCTTCAATCCTTTGGCCTTTATCTCTGCGAACTGCTGTTCCAGGTTCTCTTTTTCCTTAAGCAGCTCTTCTCTGCTCAAATCCTTGTACGGTGTCATAGTAATCCTCCTCATCTTTCATGTCCATACGCAAAATACACTTGTTTGCCCTGCACGTATCCTGCTCTATCAGCTATTTTATTACGCACCTTGGGTTTCGTCAAGCTTTTTTCGATTTTAGTGATGGAACAGACGGATTCCTGTAAATGCCATTGCCATATTATATTTATCGCATGTCTCGATCACCAGGTCATCTCTTACGGATCCGCCCGGCTCTGCAATATATTTTACACCGCTCTTATGAGCACGCTCGATGTTGTCGCTGAACGGGAAGAATGCATCAGAACCAAGTGTTACGTCCTGCATCTGATCCAACCATGCACGTTTCTCTTCTTTTGTGAATACTTCCGGTTTTTCGGTAAATACTTTCTGCCATGCTCCGTCAGCCAGTACATCCATATATTCGTCTCCGATGTAAACGTCGATCGCATTGTCACGGTCTGCACGACGGATGCCTTCGATGAACGGCAGGTTCAGAACTTTCGGGCACTGACGCAGCCACCAGTTGTCAGCCTTCTGTCCGGCAAGGCGTGTGCAGTGTACACGGGACTGCTGTCCGGCACCGATACCGATCGCCTGTCCGTCTTTTACATAGCATACGGAGTTGGACTGTGTGTATTTCAGTGTGATCAGAGAAATCTTCAGGTCATTTAATGCATTCTGCGGAATGTCTTTGTTTTTTGTCACGATGTTGGAGAGCAGCTCATCGTCAATCTTCAGATCCTGACGTCCCTGCTCAAAGGTAACACCAAATACCTGTTTGTGCTCCAGTTTTGCCGGCACATAATTTTCGTCGATCTGGATCACGTTGTAATTTCCTTTTTTCTTCTGTGCCAGGATCTCCAGTGCTTCTTCGCTATAACCCGGAGCGATCACGCCGTCGGATACTTCACGTTTGATCAGCATGGCAGTGTCTTTGTCGCAGACATCGGACAGTGCAATAAAATCTCCGAAAGAAGACATACGATCTGCACCTCTTGCTCTTGCATAAGCACATGCCAGCGGTGAAAGATCACCCATGTCATCTACCCAGTAGATTTTTTTCAGGACATCAGACATCGGCAGACCGATTGCTGCACCTGCCGGTGAAACATGTTTAAAAGAAGTCGCTGCCGGCAGTCCGGTTGCCTCTTTTAATTCTCTTACCAGCTGCCAGCCGTTAAATGCATCCAGGAAATTGATGTATCCAGGTCTTCCCATCAGCACTTTGATCGGAAGGTCACTGCCGTCTGCCATGTAGATCTTAGATGGTTTCTGATTCGGGTTACAGCCATATTTCAGTTCTAATTCTTTCATTCTGATTTCCTCCTGACGTTTCATAATATACGTTAATTCATAAGAGTTAATTCATAAGATGCCATACGAATTGTTCCGTACTTCGTACTCTCACAATTCTTATCTGTTTTTATTTACGATCTTTGTCTCATATTTTCCGGTTGCGATGTCGATGTAACGCACAAACAGGGAGACTTTGTTATCCTCGTTCAGACTGTTCCACAGGGTTTCGGTAAATGCTTCCATATCATCCGGAATTGCGATCAGTTTCGGTTCTCCTTCGAAACTTGGCAGCGGATTGCCGTCGCACTTGTAGGTATGGATGAAATGTCCTTCGCCTGCCACACAGTTTTCATATGCAAACGTGTAGCGGTTGCAGGAATCCGGATTTCCGTTATTGCTCTTTAAAATCGACATTGCATAGCTGTATTTTCCGTTTTCGATGTGCATGATACCGGAGATACGCGGTGTATAGTTCGGTGCATCCGGCTCAAACTCACGGCTTCGAAGAGACTGTTCAAATGTAAGCTGACGATCCATGCCTTCGTAGATGGTATCGGTCTGATCTCCGTTTGTAACGATCGTCTTGTTTCCCAGCACACGTACCGGTGCGTAGATGATCAGGCTCGGGTCAACCAGCTTTGAAGGATCAAATGCCTGTGTTCGGATGCCTTCTCCATCCTCCACAAAGATACGGTTGCGGCTGTTCTCGCTTCTTCCCATGATAAAATAAGCGGTCACTGCCTTTGTACCATCCTTGGATCTTCCAATGATGATACCTCTTCCCGGATAAGAATTTTCCTGAAGTTCTTTTTCAATCGATAACATTTCCATGTTTGCATTCTCCTTTTCTTTTCACTCTCAACCTGCTTTGAAGCACTGTGCCAATCCACAGAACATTTCATTTTGCCAAAAATCCGAATTCAGACCAAGGCAAAAAAAATGTGCCGCACACTCCAAGCAAGATCTGCCCAGACGGTCGACACTTTTACCCTTATACTCCCTGTGGTCTATTCCACTTCCGTCAGTCGTATAATTATTTAAACCTTACCATTTCCCTGAAAAAAAGTCAACCTTGATTTTCGGTTTTCATCCTTTTTCCATCCAGCACTGCCTCGGTCAGCACATCGCCCCGGTATTTCAGTTTCAGAGAAAAAAACGGATGCTCTTCTTTTAAAAGTTTAAAAAAGATTTTATCGCCTTCCCAGAGGTTCAGCCTTTCAAGCTCACTTTTCTTTACCCACTCCAGCGTTCCTTCATCGCAGGTGATCATATCCCCTTCAAAGCCATCCGCCGTGTAAAGACACATATATTCCGTTTCCCATGCATCTGAAAGAAACGTGACCAGTCCCCGGAAACGCCAGGAAGTGAGCGTAAGCCCTGTCTCTTCCTTTACTTCACGGAGCAGACATTCTTCCGGCGTCTCGTCCTTTTCAAAATGCCCGCCGACCCCGATCCACTTGTCTTTATTGACATCCACCTCTTTTTTGATGCGGTGCAGCATCAGATAGCGGTCATCCTTTTCCAGATAACAAAGTGTTGTAAGTCCCATTTTCTGTCTTTTCCTCCCTTTCCCGGTGCATGACGTGCACCTCGCAGCAAGAATGCCAGAGGCATTCTTGAATTAAGTTTCATACCTGCATATTTCCCTACATCTGCCTGCGGACAACTGCATATTCATCATCCAGCCGATAATATGGGCAACAATAGTGGCTGTCCTCCATAAAACGCACCAGCTCATCCTCATCAAGATTCACTGTACAGATGGATTCTTCACAGTCCTCGTCATATACATAATTCACACAGGTTTCACAGTCATTACGCATCGCTTTCTCCCTTTCTCAATTTCCGTAAAACTGATACAGGCATCCCGTCTGATTTTTTTATACTTTCTGTTCTCGGTTCTGGAATTGCCTGCTCTGTGTTCATCTTATCTTTTTTTCTTTTTTCTGTCAATGCCAGGAATCCAGGGTATCATGTTTCTGCTTTTTGGCTCTTTTACGACATATTTTGTCCTGTAAAGGCACATGCTGTCCTTTAACGGGACAGCCCTTTTTCAATTTTCGTTTACCATGTGTTTGACCAAACAATTTCCGCATGAATTCAAGTCGAACGCACGTGAGACTTGGCACGCGATTCTGGTCAGCCTGGCTGACATTTGCCTGACAGAATCGCTGTGCAATAAAGGGTTCAAGGAGACCTTATGAATTGTTTTACCAAAAAAAGGAGGACTTATATGCCGCGAATTATAGAAGGAAAAGAAATGAACCTGATCGGCGACCGACTCCGGGTTCTGCGAAAAAAACATCACTTAAGCCAGCAACAGCTTTCCGAACGTCTGGAAACACAGGCTGTTTATATCTGCCGCGGTTCCATTTCAAGAATTGAGGACAAAAGTCGAACCGTCACTGACATTGAACTAATGGGACTTGCAAAAGTACTTGGCGTAAAAATTCAGGATCTGTTTGAATAGTGTTATTTTTTCACTGCAAAGCATTAACTTATTGACTTATTGTGCAGAAACTCTTACAATGGATAGATGAGCAGGATGCGAATTTTTCTTTACTCGAGAGCCATTCGCATACATCAAAACTACGATATATTCATTTATTCTTGAATCAGGAGGATTTTTATTATGCAGCAAGTATCTGTATTTGCAGAAAACCAAAGAGGTATGATGGAAAAGATCACAGGTGTTCTTCGCAGTGAAGATATCAATATCCTGGGATCGGTAACAAATGACAGTGCCGAATACGGTATCGTCCGCATGGTCGTATCCAATCCGTCAGCAGCCGTAGATGCTCTGACAAAAGCCGGTCTTCTGTGCCATCTTACGGAAGTAGTCGGCGTGGAACTGATGGATGAAGTCGGAAATCTGAACCAGCTGCTCCAGGCACTTTCCGAGAGCAATATCAATGTAAATTACCTGTACCTTTCCTTTAACCGCGAGACAGGCATGCCGATCATGGTATTCCATTCCGAGGATATTATGGAAGTGAAAGCCTGTATCGAACGCAAAGGGTATACAGTATTGTAAATGTGCAAATGAACAATTCCCAAGAAGGCACTTTCACGTGCCCTTCGGGGAATTCGTTCATTTGCACATTTAAAAACTCGCCGTAAATTGATCCAGCACTTCTCTGGCTTCTTCCACCTTCTTTTCATCGGTTCTCCAGATTTCGAATTCACTCATCGACGGCAGTCCCATATTGATCCCTTCTTTTCGATAAACCATACGGCTGTCCAGTGTCATTTTCCCGGACATATGGAAGGTCGTGATCCCGGTCTTTGGTGCCAGATAGCGGATCGCATCTGCATCGATTCCGGCTCCTGCCATGATATCAACTTTTCCGTCTGCTTTCAGGGCAAGCTGTTTTAAGATTTCTACGCCTTCTTTTGCACTTTTTCTCTGACCGGATGTAAGAATGGTATTTACACCCAGTTCTTTTGCCGTCTCCAGAGCTTCAAACGGATCACGGCACACATCAAATGCACGATGCAGTGTGATGCTCATATCTCCTGCTGCATCGATCATGCGTTTCATCGCTTCGACATCCAGTGTTCCATCCGGCTTTAAAGCTCCGATCACGGCCGCATCTGCACCAAGCTTTCGGAAAGTACGGATATCTCCGCATAAAATATCAATTTCATGTCTGGTGTAACAGAAATCTCCAAAACGCGGACGCATCAGTGCATGGATGCGGATATCCATCTGATTTTTAATTTCCTGAAACAGTGCTGTCCCCGAAGTCACCCCGCCGATCACAAGTCCCTGACAGAGTTCCAGTCTGTCTGCTCCACCGTTTTTTGCTGCGATTGCAGATTCTACGCTGTCTACACAGCACTCTAAAATACCCTTCATGACGATGTCCTCTTTTCTTTCATATCTTTCTGTGATACCGGTTTACCATCTACCACGATCTTTGCATTCGGATAAATCTGCTCCATTCGTTTATCCGGGAAATGTTTGTCTAAAAATTTTTCCAGATCCGTACGGCTGTCCTCTGCCGCCGCTGTCATCTGCGGCGTTTTCTGAAGACTTCCCTGCTGTCTTTGATTGTAACGGTTTAGAGCCAACGTTGACATGCCGGCATTGAAGATCATAAACAGGATCAGTATCCAGGTCAGAATATTTCCTGTTTTTATCGGAATTTTTTCGATCAGATTTGAAAGTTTCGGATAGATGATCTTCAGCCAGACTACTGCGGCAATCCCCCAGAAAAAGCAGAACAGCAGATTGATCCTGCCGCCAAGATTAAAAGGCAGCTTACTGTAATCCCAGAAAACCGTCCCGAAAACCAGCTCGGTAAATATGCTGCAGGCATATTCATAAGCCCCGCCAAGCACCGTTCCAAGCATAAAAATATAACGGTCACTTTTCTCTTTATATTTATAAAGCAATGCCGTGAACATCGCACAGCCAAGTCCCCATACAATACTGAATGGACCATAGACCACGCTGCTTCTGCTCATCCATCGCCCCATGGAATAACGGCAGAAAAGCGTCTCCACAAGATCTCCGATAAAAGCCCCGATCAGAAACAGCCAGAAAATCTTGAAAAAGCAGCAGCCTTCCGCAAATACCGTCTTTTCTTTTTTTGTATTTTTCCTGACGGATTCTTTGATATTCTCTGTCTTAATATTCGGATATGCCCGCATCATACGCTTCTGTATCCGGACAGTTATGGCATTGCCAACGTTTTCCGATACTTTTTGCATATTTTCATTGAGCTGCATGATCCTTCGAAGTTTGATCTTCAGCTGTAAAATAGCGATCACAGAACCAAGGAAATCAATCCCCATCAAAATATACGCTATGATCAGGATAATCCTTCCAATAAAATGCGGGATCTGTTTTAAAATCTGCAGAATCAGAGGATTGGCAAATTTCATCATCACAACGATCGCCGCACCGAAGATCAGCAGATGCCAGATTCCAAAATATCCCTCGTACTGAAAACGATTCTTACTGTAATCCCACCATTTCCGATGAAAAATATGCTCCAGGATCAGCCCTGTCATAATGGACACGAACGCTGCCAGAAGTGCTCCTCCTATAAACAGGAAAAAAATCCGATGCCGCAGTTCCGGCAGGAAAATACAGCACAGTACAGCACAGACACCATACGACAGGCAGAACGGCATGTTCATAAAACCGGTATTTACAAATTTTCGGTTACGTACGGCATTTGCCACAACGCCTGCACACCAGCCGGCAAAAGAATAAATTAGAAAGAACCAGCAAAGTTCGTAAAATGTATAGACCAATTTATTTTCCCCTTTTCTCTTTTTCTTATTTGTGTTACTATATAAAGATGCCAGGGTCAAAATGTCGTTCTTTTTTATAACGAAACAATTCACAGGCATCATTGATGTCAAAAGATTTTTGACTCTGACAGACAGTATACCTGTAAACAGGATTGCTTGCAAGAGAAAAACCGATTCGTTTTATTTTTATATAAAAATAATATAACTGTTATTTTAAATATACATTTTACATTTTTCTATTTCTCTGTATACTAAGGGACGGACTTTGAAGCGATGTCCCTGAATCCTGATGATCCCAACACAGATGCGTGAGCATCTTTATACCCCCGAACCAAGAAAGGATGGCGGCAGCTTATGTTTGATAAGTTATTTTTTACAAAAAACGGTCAAATATCGGAATCACTGGCTTTAGGAATTTTTCTGACTCTGGCAGGCGGTTTCCAGGATGCGTATTCTTACAACGTGCGTGATCACGTGTTTGCAAATGCTCAGACTGGAAACATTGTATTGCTCGGACAGAATATCGCTTCCGGAAACCTGATGCATGCCCTGCGTTATCTTCTGCCGCTTGCCGCTTTTTTTCTTGGTGTATACCTTACGGAATGGATCAAGCATTTTTATAAAACCAGCGTCAAGATCCATTGGAGGCAGATTGTTCTGATCATAGAAATCCTGATTCTCGGGATCACCGGATTTCTGCCGAATGAACCTACCCTCAATGTGATCGCGAACATCATGCTTTCTTTCGCCTGTGCCATGCAGGTCGATACCTTCCGCAAATTCCGCAGTATTCCATGTGCAACAACCATGTGCATCGGAAATATGCGAAGTGCGACCGAATATCTCTGCCTGTACCATATCAGCAAAGATCCGGCGATGAAATACAAAAGCATGCACTGTGGATTTATTATTCTGGTTTTTGCGATCGGTGCCGCTTTCGGTGCCTCCTGCTCCGCCTGGTTTGGCGTAAAGGCGATCTGGATTGCCATGGCCATGCAGGTAGTCGGATTCTTTATGATGTTTGCACATCAGGATATAGAAGCATTCGAGAAATTCGAAGAAGAAGAAGAAAAGGAAAAGATCCGTCAGACACACGCCAGAAAAAAATAAACATGAAACTATGTTTATTGCTTACCTGCATATATGTTTACTACTTACTCACACGAAAAAAGGAACTGCCGACTGCAGTTCCTTTTTTCGTTTTCAAACTTTCTGCCTTCCCGGTATTTTATTTTGCGTGAGGCAGACTCAGCTCATCGATCTTCTTCCGTTCTTCTTCTGTGAAATCTGCACTTTCCAGAACTTTCAGATTATCAAGGATCTGTGTTGTTTTGGATGCACCGATCAGCACGCTAGTCACTACATGGTCTTTTAATACCCATTTCAGTGCCATCTGTGCCAGGCTCTCACCTCTCTGTTTTGCCAGTTCGTTCAGTCCACGGATACTTGCCAGTTTTTCTTCCGTCAGCTGATCTGCTTTTAAGAATCTTCCGTCCGTTGCAATACGGCTGTCAGCCGGGATACCGTTCAGGTAACGGTCTGTCAGAGTTCCCTGTGCCAGAGGGCTGAATGCGATGATCCCTTTCTTTGCTTCTGCTGCTGCCTGTTTCAGTCCGTTCTTCTCGATCGTACGGTCAAAGATGGAATAACGGTTCTGGTTGATGATATACGGGCAGTGCAGGTCTTTCAGAATTGCTTCTGCCTGCTTCATATGCTCTCCGTCATAATTGGAAATGCCTGCATAAAGTGCTTTTCCGCTGCGGACGATCTGTGCCAGTGTCTCCATGGTCTCCTCAAGCGGTGTCTCCGGATCCATGCGATGATGATAGAAGATATCAACGTATTCCAGCCCCATTCTTTTAAGGCTCTGATCCAGACTTGCGATCAGATACTTTTTGCTTCCCCAGTTTCCGTAAGGGCCATCCCACATCACATAACCGGCTTTTGTACTTACCAGGATCTCATCACGGTAAGCACCGAGATCTTCTTTTAAAATTCTTCCGAAATTGCGTTCTGCACTTCCCGGTTCCGGTCCGTAATTGTTTGCAAGGTCAAAATGTGTGATTCCATGGTCAAATGCAGTAAAACACAGTGCTTTCATATTTTTGTAATCGCAGTGTGTTCCAAAATTGTGCCACAGTCCGAGAGACAGCTCCGGAAGCAGCAGTCCGCTGTTGCCGCATCGGTTATACTGCATGGTTTCATAACGTTTTTCGTCTGCCTGATACATAGTAATTTCCTCCTTATGATCTCATGGCAATGTCTGCCAGTTCTTTGCAATCTTTCTTTTTACTCTTTACAAACGATAACACTTCAAGTACACTTGAAGTCAAGAACTTTTTCTATATTTTTGCATAAAGGAGATGCGTCATGGATACCTATACAATAAAAGAAGTTTCTGAAATGTTCCATCTGCCTTCTTCTACCCTTCGCTATTACGAAGATCTTGGCATCCTTACAAACGTCGGACGCAGCAAATCCGGCCAGCGTGTCTATATACAGGGACATATCAACCGTCTGAAGACCATCTGCTGCTTTAAGAAAACCGGCATGTCGATTGCCAAACTGCAGCAGTTTTTTGCCTGCGAAGAAGACGAATCTGCTCATATCGATGAGATTTTAAGTCTGCTGAATGACCAGCAGGAACACATTCTGAATGAGATCAGCCAATATCAGGCTTCTCTTACACATCTGCAGCGAAAACTTCATTATTATACAGACATCAAGACAAGTCTGAAAAATGGAACTCCGCTGCCGAAATGGGCAGATTACCGAGAGCATGCAGAACAGGCAAAATAACGGCTTGACCTTAACATTATTAAATTTATTTATCCGGAGGTATTTTACTATGAAATTTATTTATCCTGCTATTTTCAGCAAAACAACCGAAGGCACCTTCGAGGCCCGTTTCCCGGACCTGGAATGCTGCACGGCAACCGGCGAGACACTTGACGACTGCATTGAAAATGCAAATCAGGCTGCCTATGACTGGATCTATGTCGAACTGACCGAGTTTGATTCTGAGCTTCCGCCGATCACCGACCCGGATGATCTGGTGCTCTCTGACAACGAAACATTGCGAAATATTTCCGTAAATATTCGCCTCACCGATGGCTGGGACGAATAAATACTCTGACAGTTCCATACTATTTATAAAACAGTTGACATAACTTCTTGCAAAATCTTTCCCTATCCATTAAGATAAAAAGGTATGTTAATTCAAACCTGAGGAAAGGAAAGGTAGAAAACACATGGAAAAGTTCTTCAAACTGAAGGAAAATGGTACAAATGTCAGTACCGAAATCATGGCCGGAATCACAACATTCATGACGATGGCCTACATTCTCGCAGTAAATCCTAACATCCTGTCTGCATCCGGCATGGATCGCGGTGCGGTATTTACTGCAACGGCATTATCAGCTTTCATCGCCACCTGCCTGATGGCACTGCTGTCAAACTATCCGTTTGTTCTGGCTCCTGGTATGGGACTGAATGCTTACTTTGCCTACACCGTTGTCCTTGGTATGGGATATACCTGGCAGGCAGCACTCGCAGCCGTATTTGTAGAGGGTATTATTTTCATCGTTCTCTCTCTTACAAACGTACGTGAAGCGATCTTCAATGCAATCCCGATGAATCTGAAACACGCCGTATCGGTAGGTATCGGTCTGTTTATCGCATTTATCGGTCTGCAGAATGCAAAAATCGTTGTAAACAATGACTCCACACTGCTTGGTCTGTTCTCTTTCAAGGGTTCTGTTCAGGCCGGAACTTTCAATTACGAAGGCATCACCGTCCTGCTTGCTCTGATCGGTATTCTGATCACTGCGATCTTCCTGATCAAGAACGTAAAAGGCGGTATTCTCTGGGGTATTTTGATCACCTGGGGACTTGGAATCATCTGTCAGTTCACCGGACTTTATGTTCCGAATGCAGACGCTGGTTTTTACAGCCTGCTGCCTGACTTCTCAAGCGGTTTTTCCATTCCGGCTCTGACACCAACCCTGATGAAAATGGACTTTTCCATTGTATTCTCCCTTGACTTTGTTGTCATCATGTTTGCATTCTTGTTTGTAGATATGTTTGACACTCTTGGAACCCTGATCGGTGTTGCTTCCAAAGCAGATATGCTGGATAAAGACGGAAAGCTGCCGAACATCCGCGGTGCCCTGCTCGCTGATGCCGTTGGTACTTCTGTAGGTGCTATGTTCGGTACTTCTACCGTTACCACATTCGTAGAAAGTGCATCCGGTGTAGCAGAAGGCGGACGTACCGGTCTGACTTCCCTGACAGCAGCGATCCTGTTCGGACTGTCCCTGTTCCTGTCCCCGATCTTCCTGGCAATCCCGTCTTTCGCAACGGCTCCTGCCCTGATCATGGTTGGATTCTTAATGCTGACCTCTATCACGAAGATTGATTTTTCTGACTACACAGAAGCTATTCCATGCTTTATCGCAATCATTGCCATGCCGTTCATGTACAGTATTTCAGAAGGTATCGCTATGGGCGTTATCTCCTACGTTGTACTGAATGTTGCGACCGGAAAGGCAAAAGAAAAGAAGATCAGTATTCTGATGTATGTTCTGGCTGTACTGTTCATACTGAAGTATGTTGTTCTGTAATGTAAATGATGTTGGGACCAAAAGCCCCAAACTATGATGCCTACGGATTGTTCCGTGCGTCGCACTTCCACAATCTTTCTACGCTCCGCTTCGGTCGGCACAAAACCATTGTCCACTGGACAATGTGTGCCCTCGCGGAGCGTTTATCTTAGTCGGAAATTGCACTCCCACTAAGACAAATTTGTGGCTCGCCACTTATATCTTCTCCGACTAAGATAAACTGTTTTAGATCCATCAGTGTCGGCACACATGCATACAGCATATCTTTGATCTCTTCATCCGGCTGTGTCAGATCCGGAACCATAACCACTTTACATCCGGCCGCACAGGCACTTTTGATGCCGTTTGGTGAATCCTCAACCGCCATACATTCTTCCGGGGCAAGTCCGATCTGACTGCATGCATATTCATAGACATCCGGTGCCGGTTTTCCGTGTTCCACCATCGGTGCACAGACAATCTTGTCAAAATACTCATACAGTCCAAACTGTTTCAGATAACGTGTCGTTCTCTCCAGATCACTGGCCGTTGCAACTGCACGGTGTATATTCTTATCTTTCAGATAAGTAAGAATCTCAACTGCCCCCGGTTTTATATCCACTTTGACTGTCTTCAGATATTCTTCCATAATTTTTCTTCGGTAACTTCTTACTGCTTCATAATCCAGGTTCGGATCATTCACCATTTTTTTCAAATACTCGGGTGCATATGGCCTCCCCAGAGACCTCAGTGTCAGAACCTGTTCCCTCGTAACCTTATATCCGAAATGTTCCAGAGCCTTTGGCCAGAACATAATGTAATATTTCTCCGTGTCCAGTAACGTGCCGTCCATATCAAAAATAACTGCTTTTATCATTTGTTCTCTTCCCCCGTCAGTTTTACGACCGTCATCTCATGATGCATCGCTTTCATCACTGTATCAAACATATCTTTTGTTTTCACACGGATACTGGAAGTATTCACACACGGATGGCATCCGATCCATTCTTCCTTGAGCAGATCCTCATCCACCAGAAGACGTACTGCATTGTCTTTGTCATTCATCAGTCCCATAATGCTGACCGATCCCGGCGTAATATCCAGATATTTTTCCATGTATTCCGCCCCCGCAAACGAAAGTCTCGCACTGCCGATCTGTTTTGAGAGTTCTTTCGTCTTGAACACCTTGTCCCCCGGTATCAAAAGCAGATAAAAATCCGTCTTCTGCCGGTTGCACAGAAACAGATTTTTGCACATTTCCACGCCAAGTGCCTCATCGACCTCTTTGCATGCTTCCATTGTAAAAGCTGCCTCATGATCCATCCTCTGATAATCTACACCAAGACCATCCAGAAAATCATAAGTACGGATCTCTTTTTCCATTCTGCCTGCTGCATCGGCAGGTCTTCCATTCTGTAATTCCATGTTGTTGTCTCCTGTTATTCCTCTGTATACCTCCGCGATCCGCCGGAGGATACAGCAATCCTATGAAAAATCAAATCCCTCCACTGATATAATCTAAAAGTCCCCTGCATCCACGCAGAATATCATCGTAAGTTGCATCAAAATCCCCTGTATACCACGGATCTGCCACGTCACGTGCCGCTGACAGCTGATGCGTCTTCTCATAATCCGCAAAAGAAAGCATCTTATAAATCTTATGCTCCTCATCACCGCCCACAATCCGTGTCATGTTTCTTATATTAGCAGAATCCATTCCAATAAGAAAGTCAAAATTTTCATAATCCTGCCGCGTCATCTGCCTCGCATGATGTGCAATCAGCGGAATCTGCACCTGTCGCAGCTTGTTTCTTGTTCCATAATGCGGCGGATTGCCGATCTCCTCACAGCTGGTCGCCGCAGAATCAATCTCAAAGCAGTCTTCAAGCCCTGCCTGACGGATCAGGTAGGTGAAGACACTCTGGGACATTGTGCTGCGGCAGATGTTGCCGTGGCAGATAAATAATACTTTAATCATCTTTTTATATCTCCATTTAAGTCTTGTATTTCTTCTC